>Ga0315334_10000079_pt1 | contig 64072 bp, 56 predicted proteins | sample M150034915metaG_FD_205555 | JGI IMG/M metagenome (GOLD analysis project Ga0315334, IMG submission 205555) | Ammonia-oxidizing marine archaeal communities from Monterey Bay, California, United States - M1 500m 34915 | ecosystem: Environmental > Aquatic > Marine > Intertidal zone | place: USA... | reverse complement strand
GTTTGCCGACTGCATCCGTGCCGGCTCCGTTCCGGAGGTCGGACTCGCCGAAGGTCTGCTCAGCGTGGCGATCGGGGCCGCCGCTCATATGAGTATCGATGAAGGCCGAGTGGTCGATATGGACGAGCTTCTGGGCTAGGCCGGCACCGGTGCGAGCCGCTGTCGGCGGGTCCTTTGCTCAACTCGCGCCCCTGGCAGGAATCGAACCTGCGCGCACGGTTTAGGAAACCGATGCTCTATCCACTGAGCTACAGGGGCGGGGCCGGGAGAATTCGCGGCGCGAAACTTCCGGCGGGTGAAGTGTAGAGCGAGGCGTTGGCTGGTCAGTCCTCCGTAGGGCTGCGTTGAGGGCAAATCGCCGCGGGTTTCAGCGAGAGGGTGGCCGCGCAGACGCGACGGTGCGGCTCGGGGTGCTGCGAGGCGTTCAGGCGGCGATGGCGGTGGCGCGTCGTCGTCGGTGTTCGTGAACGGCGACGCTGTTGACGCTGATGGCGAAGCCGAGCAGGTTGACGTGCTGGCGGGCGTGCCCAACGGAGTGGGCTCGGCCGAGCCACATGGTGTCGTCGAGGTGTCGGTTGATGGACTCGGCGTCGTTTCGGCGGGCGTACAGCTTGGCGAAGTCGGGGTCGTCGGCTGCGATGGGTCGCACGTTCTCGGTCCGGTTGAGACCGCGTTTGTTGTCCTCGGCGTTGCCGTGAAGCCGGACGGTGACGGTGCCTGCACCGGCCCAGGCCGGGAGGCGGTAGTCGTTGTACCAACGGAACCGTCCGCTGGTGCCGTTGCGATGGGTACGGGTCCGCCGGAGCGGGACGTACTCGAGATCGCCGGTGTCGAGGAGTCGACCGATCCCGACCGAGCCGCCGCGGGCGTAGAGCTCGATGGTCGAGGTTGATCCGTCGTTGCGTCGGATGGTCTTGGTTTCGAGGTGCACGCTCTTCTCTACGCGTTGCTCAGCGCTGTTACGGCGGGCCTTGGTGGCGCTTGTCTTCTTGGCGGTGACCTTGTTGACGGGGACAAGGCCAAGGTGACGGAGAAGGCGCTGATGGTGCACGCCTCGTAGGGCGGTGTCGTAGATGACGCCTTGGGCGCCGGGGCACAGCGGAGCGAGCCGGTCGAAGCAGTTCATCGCTGCCGCGGCTTCGCCGCCTGGTGTTGGGACTGGTTCGGTGTCGAGGATGATCCGGCCGCGGATGTTGGTGGTGCGTGCGGCGACGAGTACAAACTTGGTTCCCCACGCGGCTTCGCCGGTTCCTTCCCAATGCAGGCCAGCGTCGAGTTCGGCTCGACGGGCGCTGATTTCTCCGGTGGTCTTGTCGACACGGGTGTCGCCTGGTTTGGCTCGAAACAGTGGTGCGATGACTTTGCCGTCGGCGTGGAGCATTCGGGACAGGCCGTCGTGTTGGCCCTGACGCGGATCACCACCGAACACGACGGACAGGCGGCGACGCGTCCGACGATCAAACAACGCACCAGTGCCGTTTCGGCTACTGGTAGGCCACGACTAGACAGGCATCATCACTTGAGCGAACTCTAAGTCTTCCTTGGCGTATTCTTGATGCGCAATGATCGGGTTGCCGTCATCACCAATCGCGATCGATGAGAAGACGCCCACTGAGCCGGCGGTCACGAGGGCGACGTTGGTGCCTGACGAACACGCCAGGTTGCCACACACGTACAACTCCAAATCGCCGTCCGCTTCGTCCCAGTCCCAGCGTGCATGTGAGATAACCGGGTAACCGTTATCGCTGACCGTGACCGCCGACTCCCAACCGACGGAACCGGTGGTTTCGAGTTCCACGTTGGTGCCTGACGAACACGCCGGGTCGTCACACAGGTACAACTCCAAATCCTCATTCGCGCGATCCATGTGAGAGATGACTGGGTTGCCGGTAGCGCCAATCACGAGCGATGCGCGAAAACCCACATTGCCGTCGGTTTCGAGTTCCACGTTGGTGCCTGACGAACACGCTGGATCGTCACACACATACAATTCCAGGTCACCGTTTGTGGCGTCGTAATGGGAGATGACTGGGTTGCCGTTCACGCCTATTGCGATCGACGTATCCCAACCGACATCGCCCGTGGTTTCGAGAGTCACGTTGGTGCCTGACGAACATGCCGGATCGTCACACACATACAACTCCAAATCTTCGTTGGTGTCGTCGTAATGGGAGATGACTGGATTGCCGTTCACGCCGATCGCAAGCGACGTATCCCAACCGACGGAACCAGTGGTTTCGAGTTTTACGTTGGTGCCTGACGAACACGCCGGATCATCACAGACATACAACGCCAGGTCACCGCCACACGCTGGGTCCTCACACCCATCCGGTTCCCATGCATCCCTCGTGGCATCGGTGTGGGAGATGACTGGATTGCCGTCCACGCCTATCGCTATCGAAGTTGCCCAGCCGACGTCGCCGGCGGTCACGAGGGTCACGTTGGTGCCTGACGAACACGCCGGGTCGTCACACACGTACAGCTCCAAATCAGAGTTCGAGATGTCCGTGTGGGAGATCAAGGGGTTACCGTCGACGCCAATCGTTAGCGAGCTGGACCCGCCCACCTCACCGACTGTTTCGAGGGTGGTGGTATGCACCACCCACACGATGGTGGTCGGAGCGATGGTGGTCGGAGCGATGGTGGTCGGAGCGATGGTGGTCGGAGCGATGGTGGTCGGCGCGATGGTGGTCGCCGGCGTTCTCGAGCCGTCGGTACAGGCACCTGCCAGGACCACCACATACGCCAGCAGCGCAACCAGATTTTTCACGCCACCAGCGTGCCACAGTGCCCGTCACTTTGGAGACCTCAGACGCGACGGAAACCGCTGGTGAATACAAGCCTCTCGAGAGCAGCTTCATCTAGTTAGCGAAATCGCGCCGTGCGTTGTGCTCGTAGCTCCCCGCGGCGGCGATTGACCTTGGCCATGAATCCTGGGTGTCGGCGTGCCCAGTTCGAGACCGTCACTCGATGAACGCCGGCAGCAGCAGTCGCTTCCTGGTGGGGCCCCGGCAACCAATGCGTTCATCGCCAAGACCTGACGGTCACTTACCTCGCGTAGCCAGCTGTAGTCATCTGTAGTGGTCATAGGGCGGCCCTAGAGACGGCCTATGGCAGCACAGGATCGGCAACCGGCGTTCCCAGATCCCGAAGATCCGTTCCCGACCCTCATCCGCCCGGCCCGCTGACCAGCCCCTATGGGGTTTCCTACCGGCCCGACAGGGGCGGGGCCGGGAGAATTCGCGGCGCGAAACTCCCGGCGGGTGAAGTGTAGAGCGAGGCTTTCAAGCAGCGATGGCGGTGCCTCGCGCATCTCGAATCAGTGAAACTTGTTCTCACCGTCGACTTAGCGCGCCCGCTGAACTGGGGTTTCGTGGTTTGAGTCGGTCCGACGGAGCCTGGTACGGCCGAGGTGGGCGGCGAGTCGCTCCCATCCTTCGGCCAGCGTGACCGTCGGGGTCCACCCCAGCGCCGAGATTGTTTCACGCTGGTCGAACCAGTGTGCCGTCGAGAGTTGCTCGGCCCCGAAGGCCGTCATCGGTGGCTCTCCGTCGCGTCGGGTGCGCCGCCAAACGTCTTCGGCGAGGGCCCCGCCAGCCACGGCCGCCCGAGCGGGAATGTGACGGGGCGACCAGGTGATGCCGGCGGCCGTTGTGATCCGGTCGATCAGTTCGTGGACGGTGCGTGGCTCGCCATTGGAGACCACGAACGCTCGTCCGGCGACCTCGGGCCCAGCCCGGAGCGCAGCGACGAGTGCGTCGGCGGCGTTGTCGACCCAGGTGGTGTCGACCAGCGAGAGGCCTGAACCGATCAGCGGCATCCGTCCTGCCGTCGCCCGGTCCAAGATCCGGCCGATGAGTTGCGTGTCGCCTGGCCCGATCACCAGGTGGGGTCGGATGGCTATCACCGCTAGGTCTGTCGTCGACACGGCGAGCAATGCTCGCTCCGCCATTGCCTTGGAGATGGAATAAAACCCCTTCGCTCGGCCGGGGTCGGCAGGCATCGCACCGGCCCCGCTGAGCGAGGATCCGTCGTGGGCGACGGACGGACTCGACACGTACACGAAGCGTGACACGCCGGAGCGCTCGGCCGCATCGCGCACGTTGATCGCACCATTGACGTTGATCGACTCGAAGTCCGCCCACTCGCCGATTGGATCGACTTTGGCGGCGAGGTGGATCACCTGGTCCACACCGACCATCGCCTGGTCGACCACCTCCCGGTCGGCAATCGAACCGAGGTGCTCGGTCACGCCGTCGATCCCGCACGGCGAACGCTGCAGGACCACGACCTCGTGGCTCGCCTCGAGTAACGCTGTGACCGTGTGGTGGCCGAGCAGGCTCGTGGCGCCGGTGACGAGCATTCTCACGGCGATCGCACCGGACCGCCCGCGAGGATGCCGGCGGCCCAGTCGGCGAGGCGCGTACGGTCGATCTTGGAGTTGTGACGGCGATCGACGGGGAGCGATGCGACCTCGAAGACGGCGGCGACGTCGAGTCCGGTCCGGTCGGCGACGGCGTTGCGCACCAGATCGATGCGGGCGAGATTGGCCTGGCGGGGGCGGCGGCCGGCATCGACGGTCTCGGCGATGACGACGACGACCTGTGCTCCGGCCGGTCCGACGCCCACTGCGGCTGATCGCCGAACCGCGTCGAGTTGGTCGACGGCGGCCTCGATCGGGGCGGGAGCGACAGGCCCCCGAGCAGCGCGGATCGCGTGGCCCGTGCGACCGCCGATCCAGAGCCGACCCGAGGCGTCGAGTGCGCCGAGGTCGCCGGTGGCGTGCCAGCCGTCGCCCGGCGATGCCGTGTGGGTTGTGTGCCACAGGCGGTCGTAGCCGAGCCGCATGTGCGGTGCCCGAACCCAGATCTCCCCGAGGGTGTCGACGGACGTTGACGGCTTGCCGCTCGGATCGCCGTGTGCATCGAGTGGGTCGACCACGACTTCGACGCCGGCTGCAGGGTGCCCGACGCACACACCGAACCGGGCATGGGGGTCGTCGAGCGACTCGAGGGTGGCGAGATCGATGCTTGCGACCGGAAGGCATTCCGTCATGCCGTAGGGCGTGGACGCAGAGGCGTTGGGAACTACCTCGTCGACCATGCGACGCAGCGCCGGCGTCGGCACCGGGGCGCCCGCCGATAGGAGGAGGCGGACCCGTTCAAAGCCGGAGCGAGACCGGCCGTCGAGGTCGGCCTGGCTCTCCAACACGCTCAGGATTGCGGCGGGAGAGGCGAACACCAGCGACGCATCGACGGCGTTGACTGCGTCGAGGAGAGAGGTCGCCGTGAGGGTCCCGGGAGACGAGACGTCCATGTCCGGAACAGTCGAAGTGATCCCCATCGCCGGCCCGTACAACGCGAAGGGGGCGAACGCTGCGACCAGGGAGTCTCCAGGCCCGATGTCGTAAAGTTCGATGAGCGTTCGGATTTGCGCGTGGATGCGTTCGGCGCTGTATCGCACGCCCTTCGAGGGGCCGGTGGCTCCCGACGTGAAAACGACCGCCGCTTCCGCTTCGGGATCGATCGTTGGCAGGGTCGTTGCGGTGCGTTGGACTTGGAGGGTCGAGAGGTCGTGTTTGACGTCGAGAAGTCGTCGAGCGGGGCGGGGCAAGGGGTTGACCGACATGCGGCGGCCGCGCCAACGCAGGGCGCGAGCGGCAGTGAGGGCGCGGGGAATACCGATCAGGTGGTCGGGATTGGCGACTCGCATCGCAGCGCTGATCTGTCGAGGCCCGAGGCCGGCATCGACGAGGACCGGGACCGCTCCCATTCGCCAGCACGCGTAGAGGGCGACGGTCAGATCGATGCCCGGTGGGACCATGAGCGCGACCCGCTCCCCGGGTTTGACGCCGGCGACACTCAGGAGGCCCTCAGCGGTCGCCTGCACCAGGGCATTGAGCGTGGCGAAGGTGATTTGTCGACCGGTACCGATCTCGTGCAAGGCGACCCGGTCGGCGATCGCTGGATCCCGGAGCGCCGCGGTGAGGTCGGTCGCTTCCGCCTTGACCGGAGTGCGGGGCTCATTGTCCGATTCGAGCTGGTCGAGCCAGTCGACGACGATGGCTGCGACGTCGATGTCTTCGGACACGAGATGGCCGGCCGTTGGATGCCGGTGGACCTGGGCCTGGGGGAGTCGGGCTTCGAGATCGTGCAAGTAGATGTCGGAGAACACTCGGTCGCTGGCCCCCCAGACGAGCAGTGTGGGGAGGTCCTGGAGGTCACGGAGCCCCTCGGCGATTGCGTCCAGGGTCGGAGCTGTGGGGTGATCGTCCTCCAGCGGAATGTCCTCGACGAACTCGGCGATCGCCTTGCGCCGCTCAGGTGTGGCGTAGGGGGCGAGGAACCCCCGCCGGGCCTCGGTGGGGGTGCGAGGGTTCGAGAGCTCGAACATGCCTCGGAGGAACGCAGTTGTGTCCACCGCGATCCGCTTGAGCACCAGTGGCCGGCGAGCGTTGCGGATCAGGGTCGGTGCTGTGGCGTGGGACGGCTGGTGGACGCTGGTGTTCGTGAGCACTAAACCGACAATGTCGATCGGACCGTCGGCGGCGTGGACGCGCTGGAGCCAGCCGAGCGAGACCGGGCCTCCCCAGTCATGGGCGATGACCACCACATCACCGCGGAGATCGAGCACCTCGGTCAATCCGGCCAGATCGTCGATCCGATCGGCAAGTCGCCGGAACTCGCCCGATCGTTCCGAGAAGCCCATGTCGAGCTGATCCGGGGCGATGACGCGAACGTCTTCGGGCACCGCGGCGGCGAGGTGCCGCCAGATGTATGCCCACGTTGGATTGCCGTGGACGGCGAGCACGGTCAGACGGGCGTCGTCGGGCCCGGTATCGAGCACGTGCCAGCGTCGGGTCCGGCCGGTGTGATCGCTTGCTTCGACGAAACGTGACCAGGTGGGATCCCAGCCATCGAGATCCGCCGGTGGATGAGGGGTGGCCGCCTGCGACGCAGCAGTCACCACTCGATCTCGACGAGGGCCGCGTTGATGCCTGAACCCATGCCCTGGAACATCACCCCGTCGCCGGGTTTGAGCGAGTCCTGCACGCCGGCGAGAGTGACTGGGATGGCGGCCGGGCCGATGTTGCCGTACTCGGGAAAGCTCCGCGGCACTCGGTCGCCGTCGATGCCGAGGGTGTCGATCATGGCCTGGGTGTGCACCTGTGACACCTGGTGGAGAATGTAGACCTGCATGTCGAACCACCCGGACTTGTCGCCTGCATCGTCCCACGCCAGCTTGGCGACCTCGGTGCCCGCCTCGAGCAGCTTGCGAGTGTCGGTGCGCATGCCGTCCAGCGAGCCGACACACAACTCGTGGTGGGTCGACGCCGCACGGAAGAAGCCGCCATGGACCCGGTGGCTGCCCGGATTCTCGGAATGGCGACCGATCACCATCGCTGCGGAACCCGAACCGAGCGTGAAGGTCGCGAAGTTTTCGAAAAGGTCGTCGATCGTGGCGTCGGGTTTCAGCAGCTTCTGGATCGTCGTCTCGTGGATCTGGCGCGTGCCCTCACCGTCGACGATCAGGGCGTAGTCGATCTGTCCGGATTCGATCATCGAACCAGCGATCTGGATGCCGTTGAGGAAGCCAAGACAGGCGTTCGAGATGTCGAAGTTCATGCAGGTCGACGGCAGACCGAGGATGTCGTGCACCGTCACCGCGCTCGACGGCTCGAGCCGTTCACGGCAGACGCTCGAGTCGGCGACGAGTCCGATACGGCTCCGATCGACGCCCGACGAGGCGATCGCCTTCTCTCCCGCCATTGCGGCGGCTTCCATGAACGACACGCCCTCGGGCCATTGGCGACGCTGGGTGATACCGGCGAGGGATTCGAGCAGTCCCGGCGTGGCGCCTGTTCGCTCGTAGAATGGGGCGAGGCGCTCGTCGATCTGGGCGGATGTCACGATCTCGGGGGCATCGCACGCCTCGACGGAGACGATCGCGACATCATCGAAGCGGTAGTTGGCGTTGCCGGACAAGGTTGGTGATCCTCTGTTGCGTCCGCGAGGCTCGCGAACACTTCGACCCTACGCAACTCGGCCCCTTTCTGCGTTCTCCGGACCAGAATTCGATGGCCCACGGTCAGGGCCGGGATACTTCGCGGCGCGAAACTTCCGGCGGGCGAAGTGTAGAGCGAGGCTATGGCTGGCCGGTCGCCCGTAGGGCTGCGTTGGCGGCACGACACGAGACCGCAGGGTCATTGTGTCGAGAAGGGCAACGATTCGTAGCGTCGCACGAACGAGCCGGCCGCGAAACGCCCCGCACCTGCGTCGACCCTGTGGTGAGGAAATCTGGCCAGGAGTCTCTCGAGAGTGACGGAAGCCTGAAGCCGGGCGGCGGCGGCACCGAGGCAGTGATGAGCGCCGTATCCGAATGAGACGATCCTGCCGATCGTGCGGTGCACATCGAGCACGTCGGCGGTCGGCCCGAACTCACGCTCATCTCGGTTGGCCGACGCGTACACGAGCATCACCTTGCTCCCAGCCGGGATGGTTCGGGAGCCGACGGTGACGTCTCGCATGGTGGTTCGGGCGAGGTTCTGTACCGGCGAGGTGAGCCGGAGGAATTCGTCGACCGAGGACGCTACGAGCTCGGGTGCCCGGATCAGTTCCTGGCGCTGGTCGTCGTGATCTGTCAAGAGTTCGGCGGCTCCGCCGAGCAGGCCGGTGGTGGTGTCGTTTCCACCGGTGATCATGGTGAACACAAAACCCACGATCCAACCGGCGCTGGCGGTGCCGGACTGGACCAGGTGTGAGACGAGGTCGTCGCCGGGTCGGGTCCGGCGAAGCTCGATGAGCTCATCGCCGTACGCGAACAGATCACCGATGGCACTGGCCGCTGAGTCGAAGTCGGAACTGGCGTTGGCGGCCACGATGGCGTCGGTCCATCCGTCGAACTGGGAGCGGTCGTCGGGGGCAACGCCGAGATAGTGGGCGACAACGAAGCTCGGTAGGGGCTTGAACAGCACCTCGACGATGTCGCAGGTGCCGGCGTCAGCCACGAGGTCGAGACGCGCATCGACGAACGCCTCCACCTTCGACCTCATCGCCGACACCCGCTTCGGGGTCATGGTGGCGCTGACCAGGCGTCGCATCGCGGTGTGGTCGGGAGGGTCCATCATCACGATGGGCCTAGCGTCGTCGCTGAATGCGGCCGCCGTATTGTCTCCGGGGGTCAGACCGTGGGCGGACGAGAACGCGGCTGTGTCTCGTACCGCGTCGAACACATCTGCGAATCGGGTCAATACCCAGAATTCGCCGAATTCGGGGTGGTCCACCCGATGCACTGGATCGTGGTCTCGCATGGAGCGATAGTCGTCCCATGGCAAGCGCCACGACTCGCCAGAGCGAAGCTTGAACGGGGTCGGGTTGTGGGTGCTCGACGTGACGTTCACCGTCTCATCGTCGCGTGTCTCACGCTCTGAGAACAGCCCGGCGGCGTTTGACGGCTCACGCAGCCCGACCGACTAGTGGCCTTTCCATTGGGGTGGGCGCTTCTCGGCCCACGCAGCCCGACCTTCCCTGGCATCGTCGGTTGAGCCCACGATCCGGCGCATCGTCTCGCCCATGCGGACCGAATCACTCCATGGCATCTTCCGTCCTCGACGAGCCATCTCGTTCGTGGCACGTACTGCGAGCGGGGCTCCCTGGCAGAGTCGGTCAGCGAGCGCTCGGGCCTCGACCAGAAGGTCATCGTGGGCGTGCACCCGCCAGGCGAGCCCGATGTCCTTGGCGTGGTCGGCGTCGATCGGATCGCCGGTGAGCAACAGTTCCAGCGCGTCGGGCATCGAGACGTGGTCGGGCAACCGCAGCGAACCGACCACCGTTGATGCCCCGATCCGTACTTCCGGGTAGGCGAACGTGGCCCGGTCGCTGGCGAGTACGAAGTCACAGGCCAGTACAGCGGTAAGCCCGTAGCCGATGCAGGGGCCGTTGACCGCAGCGATTGTTGGCTTCCAAATCTCCATGCCGGATTCGAACGTTGTGATCGTCGGCCACTCCCAAAACGAGCCGGGCCATGTGCCGGTGGATCCGGCACCGTCGCGTAGGTCGGCGCCCGCGCAGAATGCTCGTCCGGCGCCGGTGACGATCGCCACCCACGCCTCGTCGTCTTCGCGAAACTTGGTCCACGCGGCGTCGAGAGCGGTTCGCATGGCGCCGTTCACGGCGTTCAACGCGTCGGGGCGGTTGTAGGTGATTGTGGCGACGTGACCGTCGCGTTCATAACGTGCGGCATCGGGCATGGGCACAGCATTCCCTACAGCGCGGCCCCTGGCCACAATCAGCGCGGACCTCGTACCGAAAGCGTCTTCGTCGGGTAACCCACACCCCACCTTGCTGGAGGGACTCCGGCCTCCGATCAGGCCGTTGTGAGACTGTCGCGGATTTCGGTGAGGAGGTCGAGTTGGGGCGGGCCAGCCGGGGTGTCGAACTGCGTGGACACCCGGGCAGTTTCCCGGACCTCTTGTCGAAGCGGTGGTGTTGGCTATTGTCGGGCTCCCGCCGTTCGACGAAGGAATGCAGTCATGTCCGAAGGCAATATCGAGATCTACGAGAGCGAAGACCGACGGTTCCCGCCGTCGGCGGAATTCGTGGCACAGGCCAATGCCAGCGATCGTTCACTCTATGACGAAGCCGACGCTGACTATGAGGCGTTTTGGGCGCGGCAGGCCCGAGAACTGCTGACCTGGTCGAAGGATTTCGACAAGACCCTGGAGTGGGATCTGCCATATTCGAAGTGGTTCATCGGCGGCGAACTCAACCTGTCGTACAACTGTCTCGACCGTCACGTCGAAGCGGGCAAGGGTGACAAGGTTGCCTTCCACTGGGAGGGCGAGCCGGGCGACACGCTCACGCTCACCTATTCAGATCTCCTCACCGAGGTCTCCAAGTTCGCCAACGTGCTCAAGAGCCTCGGTCTTGAGAAGGGCGATCGAGTCGCCATCTACATGCCGATGGTGATCGAGCTTCCGATCGCCATGCTCGCCTGCACCCGCATCGGTGTTGCCCACTCGGTGATCTTCGGTGGTTTCTCACCCGATTCGATCACCGATCGTTGTGAGGATGCCGAGGCCAAGCTGATCATCACCGCCGACGCCGGCTACCGCCGCGGCGAACCATCGGCCCTCAAGCCCAACGTTGATGCCGCCCTGTCGGCCGGCGCGCCGTCAGTTGACAACGTGGTTGTGGTCAACCGCTGCGACACCAACCCGGAGATGGTGTCGGGCCGTGACCACTGGTGGCATGACCTCATGGCCGGTGCCTCCGCTGACTGCCCCGCTGAGCCCATGGACTCTGAGCAGCTGCTCTACATCCTGTACACGTCGGGGACCACCGCCAAGCCCAAGGGCATCATGCACACCACGGGTGGCTACCTCACCCAGGTGGCGTTCACCCACAAGTACGTCTTCGACCTGAAGCCCGAGACCGACGTCTATTGGTGTGCCGCCGACATCGGTTGGGTCACCGGCCACAGCTACATCGTGTATGGCCCGCTCGCCAACGGGTGCACGTCGGTGATGTACGAGGGCACGCCCGACACGCCGCGCCCCGAAGAGCGCTCGGGTGATCGCGCCGGATGGAAGAAGGACCGACTCTGGGACATCATCGAGCGTTACGGCGTCACCCAGCTGTACACGGCACCCACCGCGATCCGCACGTTCATGAAGTGGGGGCCCGAATGGCCCGCCGCTCGTGATCTGTCATCGTTGAAACTCCTCGGCACAGTTGGTGAGCCGATCAACCCCGAAGCCTGGATGTGGTACCACGAGCACATTGGGGCCGAGAGCTGCCCGATTGTCGACACATGGTGGCAAACCGAGACTGGCGGCAACATGATCACCCCGCTACCCGGTGTGACCACCACCAAGCCTGGCTCCGCGACACAGCCCATCCCCGGTGTGTTCGCCGCGGTCGTTGATGACGCCGGCGACCCGGTGGCCGAAGGGGGTGGCTATCTGACGTTGACAAAGCCGTGGCCCGGGATGCTCCGCGGCATCTGGGGAGACCCTGAGCGATATATGGAGACCTATTGGTCGACCTATGAGGGCAAGTACTTCGCGGGCGATGGTGCTCGGCTGGACGCCGATGGCTACCTCTGGCTGTTGGGCCGCGTCGACGATGTGATGAACGTGTCCGGGCATCGAATTTCAACCGCCGAGGTCGAGTCAGCACTCGTGGATCACCCCGCGGTTGCCGAGGCAGCCGTCGTTGGTGCCGCCGACGAAATCACCGGTCAGGCGATCGTGGGTTACGTGATCCTGATGGGGTCGGCTGAGGCCAGCGAAGAACTTCGAGAAGAGATCCGTCAGCACGTCTCCAAAAAGCTCGGCCCGACGGCTCGGCCTCGGGCCGTCTTCCTGGTGCCGGATTTGCCCAAGACTCGATCGGGCAAGATCATGCGCCGCCTTCTGCGCGATGTGGCCGACGGCCACGAGTTGGGCGACACCACCACGCTGGCAGACCCGGGAGTGGTTGCCGCGATCCGCGAAGGTGCGGCCAACTCCGAGGAAGACTGAGTGGCTCGCCCCGACAATTGGATCTCAAACGGTGGCCGGCCCATCGGCGGGCGCACGATCGTGTTCGACCTCGATGGGGTGATTGCCGATGCCAGTCACCGGCAGCACTTCCTGGCCGGGGAGCGATCGTCAGACAAGGACTGGGACGGCTTCTTCAATGCGTGTGTCGATGATCCCGTGATCGAACAGGGTCGCCGTCTCGTTGGTTCGATCAGCGGTGACTTTTGTGTTGTGATTCTTACCGCCCGGATTCATGAGATCCGTGAGAAGACAGTGGCGTGGCTGTCGGCGAACGACGTTCGCCACGATTGGTTGATCTTGCGGGGCCATCGTCAAGGCGGCCCGTCGACTGAGTGGAAGCGCGAGCAGCTTGAACTACTGCAGGAGGCTGGCGCTGATATTGAACTCGCCCTCGACGATGATCCCCGCAACACCGCCATGTTTCGCGACCTTGGCCTCACCGCCATGTACATCCACTCCGGCTATTACGACGATCGTGACTATGACGTCGAGTTCCGCTGATGACGAGTTCCGTTGATGACGACACGCCGGGGTCAGACCCAGAGGTCGTCGGTGCAAGCCGGTAGTTCGTTTACCCTCATCGTATGACGCATGGAACAGAGGCATTCGAGGGGACGATTGGCCGCACGGTAAAGGAGTCGGAGCCGTGGTGGCCTGAGCCGTCGCTTCCGCCCGCCGGCACGCCAAACGTCGTCATGATCTTGATGGATGACACGGGGATCGCTCACCTCAATTGCTTTGGCGGCCCGATCGACACGCCCAACTTCGACCGCTTGGCCAACGGCGGTCTGCGGTTCGCGAACTTTCATACGACCGCGCTCTGTTCACCGTCGCGGGCCTGCCTGCTCACCGGCCGCAACCATCACGCCGTCGGCATGCGAGCCATCTCGAATTTCGATACCGGTTTCCCCAATATGCGCGGCCGGATTGCTCCGGAGGCCGCGACCATCGCGGAGATACTTGGCCCCAAGGGCTGGTCGACGTTTTGTGTCGGCAAGTGGCATCTCGCCCCGATCATGGAGGCCTCCACCGCAGGCCCGTTCCACAACTGGCCGCTGCAGAAGGGCTTCGATCGGTTCTATGGATTCATGCAGGGAGAGACCGACCACTTCCATCCCGATCTCTGTGCCGACAACCACCCGATCGACCAGCCTGCCCGCCCCGAGGACGGCTACCACCTGAGTGAGGACCTGGTCGATCAGGCGATCTCGATGATCGGCAACCAGCACTCCCTGGTGCCCGAAAAACCGTTCTTGCTCTACTTGCCCTTCGGCGCCACCCATGCCCCCCACCACGCGCCGGAGAGCTATCTCGAGAAGTACCGCGGGTTTTTCGACGAGGGTTGGGACGTCTGGCGTGACCGCGTCTATGCGAAACAGATCGATCTTGGGATCATTCCGCCCGACACCGAGCTCGCACCCCGCAACCCCGGTGTGCGCCCGTGGGACGACCTCAATGAAACCGAGCAGGCTTTTGCCTGTCGGCTACAGGAGGCTTTCGCCGCCATGCTCGATCACACCGATGCGCAGATCGGGCGCCTCCTCGATTCGCTCGAACGGCTCGGTATCGCCGACGACACCCTCGTCTTCGCCATGAGCGACAATGGTGCATCCCAGGAGGGCAACGACACCGGCGTGCTCGATGAGTTTCGCTACTTCAACAATATTCCCGAGGATATGTCGACAGTCGCTGACCGACTCGACGACATCGGTACCCGCCGCAGCCACTCGAATTATCCGTGGGGCTGGTCGCAGGTCGGCAACACCCCGGCCAAGCGCTACAAGCAAAACACCCATGGCGGCGGTGTACGTGATCCGCTGATCGTGTCGTGGCCGAACGGCATCGACGCGTCGGTGAACGGTCAGATCAGGCACCAGTTCCACCACATCACCGACATCGTCCCGACCGTGCTCGAGATCTGCGAGTACGAGGCCCCGACGAGCGTCAAAGGCGTCGATCAGATGCCGATCGACGGCACGAGCCTGGCCTACGCCTTCACCCCCGAGGCCGCCGATCAAGCGGCGGTGCCGAGTCGAAAGTCGGTGCAGTACTTCGAGATGTTCGGCCATCGCGGGATCTGGTCCGAGGGCTGGAAGGCCGTCACCTACCACACACCGGGCACGTCACTCGAGGCCGATCAGTGGGAGCTTTATCATCTGGACAGGGATTACTCCGAGTGTCACGACCTGGCGGAGTCTGAGCCCGAGAAACTCGCTGAACTCGTTGAGTTGTTCTGGACAGAGGCTGAACGGCACGGCGTATTTCCGATCGATGCCGGCGAGATGCGGGCCATGTTCGCCGGCCATCCGGTGCCGGGCACACCGCGGGCCCGCGATCGGTTCGTGTACTACCCGCCCGTGGCGCGCATCGACCCTGACGCCAGCCCGTCGTTCGGTGCCCGATCGTGGACGCTTCGCGCCGAGATCAACCGAGTCGGCGACGGCGTCATTCTCGCCACTGGGTCCGTCAACAACGGGCTCTCGATCTATGTACAGGAGGGTCACCTCGTTTATGAGCACAACAACTTCGGCAGTCGCACGTTCTTGCGGTCGCTCGACCCGATCCCCACGGGTCAGCTGACGGTGGGCGTCGATCAGCAGCGGATCAAGCGCGGCCCAGCAGCCACAAGGCTCTGGGTCGGTGACGATCTGGTGGGGGAGGGCGTGATCGGTGACCTGGCGGTGATGATCAGTTCGATCGGCTTAACGATCGGCTCGAATCCGTCCGGGGTCAGCGATGCTTACTCGACACCCTTTGTATTCGACGGCTCTATTGAACGGCTGGTGATCGACACGGAACGGGCCCTGCGCCCTGAGGACGAAGCCGCCGCCGAGATCCGTGTCGCCTACGGCACCCAGTGATGATGGCGACCGAGTCGGTGCTGGTCGTAGCCGGGGCTAGTTCTTGGGTGCTGCCGTTGGCCTGAAAGTGCCTCGTATGGGCATCGACTCCCGTGCCTGGGCGAGTTGGGCGACCGGATCGTGTCCGTTCAGCTGCCGCAGTGCCGCTTTTGCCCTTCGGGCTGACCCGGGCGGACTGTCGGCGATCCGTTGCGCGAGAGACTCGGCTTCGGTTCGCACTGAATCGTCGGGCACCACGCGGTGAGCGATGCTCATCGCCAGCAGATCGGGCGCGGGGATTCGTTCGCCAGTGAGGAAGAGTCGTGAGGCCACAGCGGGGGAATGACGCAGAGTCAGCCACGCCAGATTCATGGGTGCCGGAAGTCCTTGGATAACTTCGCCGATCTGGATCCAGGCGGTCTCGCCGGCGACCAGGAGATCGCCTGCCAGCGCATAGGCGGCGCCGCCGTTGATGGCGTAACGCTCGAGTGCGACAACGATCGGCACGGTGCACTCGGCGAGCGCGTTGTGCGCGGCGGCAGTGGACTCCGCTGAATTCGCCAACCAGTCGGGGGCTGGATCGGCGTTGTACTCGTCAAGGTCAACGCCAGAGCAGAACGCTCCGCCTGCACCGCAAAGCAGTACCGCCTGAACGGACTCGTCTGCACTGGCGGCATTGACCGCCTCGGCCATTGCATCGAGCATCGGACCAATTACGGCATTGCGGCGATGCGGACGGTTGAGTTCAACAGTGGCGAGTCCGTCGGCGACCGAGTAGTTGATCAAGGATTCTTCGCTCATCAGTGCTCAGTTCTTCAACAGATCGCGGAATGGTGTGCTTCGATCAGGGCCCGGCTCGCGGGGGAGGCCGAGCACACGCTCGCCCAAGGTGTTCTTCTGTACCTCGTCGGTGCCGCCGCCGAGCGACATGCCCCGGCAGTTGAGCACGTGGTACGCCCAGTAGTCGGCCTCGGTGTCGTCGTGCTCCCATGCCGTAGCGTGGCCGCCGCCCAACTCGTGTGCGATTTGTGCGACATGGCGTCCTTGGAGCGTGCGCCACAGCTTCCCGACGGATGGATGGACGCCCCGCTGCGCGAGCCAGGGAATAATCCGCTCGCCGATGTAGGCCTGAGCGAGAGCGTCGCGCATGACAGGGTCGTCGCGGCGCCCAGCGGTGGTGGCGCGATCGAGGAGCCCTTCGACAGGGATCGGGAAGCGACCGGCCTTTGAGTGCTCGGAGTGCTTCGTCATCTGGCCTTTGCCGATGCTGGTGCGCTCGTGGGCAAGGAGTGCCACCGCAAGCTTCCAACCAGCATTCACGTCGCCAACCACCCAATCGGCAGGACAGCGAGCTTCGTCCATGAAGACTTCGTTGAATTCGGCGACACCAGTCATCTGGACGAGCGGTCGAACCTCGACGCCGGGTTGATTCATCGGGAGAACAAACATTGTGATGCCGGCGTGTTTGGGAACGTCAGGATCGGTGCGGGCGAGAAGGATTCCGAGATCGCTGTTTTGTGCGCCGGAGGTCCAGACCTTTTGTCCGGTCACGATCCACTCGTCGCCGTCACGCTCGGCCTTGCACGTCAGACCAGCGAGATCACTGCCGGCACCGGGTTCGGAGTAGAGCTGGCACCAGATCTCTTCACCTCGAAGGCCAGGCCGCAGGAATCGCTCCTTGAGCGACTCGCTTCCGTAGTCGCGGATGGTGGGCAATGCCATGCCGATGCCGATGCCGAAGGTCGACTCCTCGGGCGGTTGGAGAGGCGTGGCGATTCGTTGAAAGACGGCCTCGTGGTCGGCACTGAGACCCCTGCCCCCGAATTCAGTCGGGTACGAAACGCCGGCGAGACCCGCATCCGCCAGAGCAGCCCGGTAGGTCTGTGCCCGCGTGAGCTTGCTCGGTTCATCGCCCAGCAGGTCGGGCACGCTGGTGAAGAACGCTTCGACCTCTGTGGCGAAATCATCAAGCGTTGGATTGGTAGTTGGTTGTGCGTCTGTACTCATTTCGTTGGAGATCGTAAGCTCTCGGCGAGCTGGTGCCAAAGGGGCAAGCGAGTTGGGGGAGTCAGCACATGGGGACGAAGTGGATCATCGAGGGTGAAATCGACGCGAAGTGGCCGATCAACACGCGAGGCAATATCGGCGAGGTGTTCCCTGAGGTATTGACCTCGCTTGGGTACAACTACGGCGTCATCCCCGCGGAACGAGCCTGGCGGATGGCCTACGACGATCTCGGGATCCTCAAGAGGGCCGACTTCGATCGCGACGAGCCGACGATTATCGGGCTGTACGGCGGCTACGCGTATCTCAACCTTTCGTATCTGCGGATGATGGGCGTGCGGGCGCCGGGATCCTCGGCCGAGGCGATCGATGTGGCGTTTTTCGGGGAGGGTGACCCGCCCCCGTATGTGGCTCGTAAGAGCGACAAGAGCATCATGTCCTCGCTCAAGATTCTGGGGTCGGTCATGAAGGCGTTGGGGCAGAAGGGTCTCCCCGACGTCGCCAAGGACAGCTTCGCCCGGGTAGCCGAGTTCGAGGACAAGCGGCCGTCACTTGACGCGCCTGATGAGGAGTTGCTCGCCTATCTCGACTCGTTCCCCGCTGCATTCGAGCCGGTCTTCGGGAACCACATGATCACCACGGCCCTGGCAGCGATCGTGACGGGCATCCTCGCCGATGCGGCTGCTACGGCGGGCGAACCGGGTCTTGTCACCCATCTGATCGGCGCCGCTGGTGACGTTCACTCCGCCCAGTACTCACAGGCGCTGTATGAGATCTCCAAGACGGTCCGAGAGACACCTGAAGTCAATGCAGCATTCGGCGAAGGCGTCGAAGGTTTACTCGATCGGCTGGCTGGCGTCGAAGCTGCCGGGTCGTTCCATGAGCAGTTCGATGCGTTCATCGCCGAGCATGGCCAACGCGGCCCAAACGATTGGGAGATTTCGGCTCGCACGTGGGACAACACGCCGGAGCTTGCGCTCTCGGCGATCGACTCGATGCGGCGGACTGATCGCGATCTTTCCCCATCGGCCCGCCTAGGCGATGATGACGAGAAGCGCCAGGCTGCGATCGCCAAGGTACGACCCCACGTCAAATTCATGGACAAGATGAACTTCGACAAGGCCATCAAGGCAGCTCCCTCGTGGGCGCAGGGCCGCGAGGCGACGCGCGACCGTGCTGTGCGGATCATGCTCCCCGTCAAGCAGGTGTACCGCGAACTCGTTCGCCGAGCGGCAGAAAGGGGTGGGGATCCTGATCCCGTCCACGTTGCATTGCTCGACCCGCGAGATGAACTCCGCGAGTATCTCGCTGATCCGGCATCGATGATGGGCACGATTAGCGAGCGAGTTGCCCTGTTTGATCGCTATCGTGCCGTTGAGCCCCGGTTCTTCATTGCCACCCCCGAGGAAATCCCGACACTCGAAGAGCTAGAAGCGGAGATGCCGGAGGGGGTAAGCCCGGCGGCGCCCGGCGATGTCATAAAGGGTGATGCTGGTGCGAGCGGCACGGCCACGGGCCGGGCCCGGGTCGTGATGGATCCCGCCGAGGGCTCGATGCTCGAGCCGGGCGAAGTCCTCGTCGCCCCACTGACCGATCCGTCGTGGACCCCACTATTCCTTCCGGCCGCCGCCGTCGTTGTGAACGTGGGTGCGCTCATGAGCCACGCTGTGATCGTCGCTCGTGAGCTGGCGATCCCGTGCGTGGTGTCCGTGGAGAACGCGACACAGCGAATTGAGACCGGCATGCTCCTCAGGGTTGACGGTTCGACCGGAACCGTCACCGTTTTGGAGGGCTGATCGATGGATCTCACCGGTAAGAACGTGGTTGTCACGGGTGGGTCGATGGGAATCGGCGAGTGCTTCGCCGATGAGTTCGCCAGTAAGGGCGCGAACGTCCTGGTTGTTGCTCGCAGCGAAGACAAGCTCGCCGCCGTTGCCGAGCGCGTTGGTGGGCAGTATCTCGTCGCCGACCTCGGTGCCGCCGAAGGTGTCGACGGACTTGTGGATGCCTGCATCGGCAAGCTGGGACACATCGATGTGTGGGTGAACAATGCAGGGATTGAGACATCGAACGGCTTCGCCGATATCGATCGCGACGTTATTCGGGCGGTGGCCCGCTTGAACTTCGAAGCGCCGATGATGCTGACCCGGGACCTGCTTGACCACATGCTGCCGAGGGGCGAGGGCCATATCGTCCAGATCAGTTCGATGGCAGGAACGGTGCAGTTTCCTGGGTTCACGGCGTACTGCGGCTCAAAGGCGGGCCTCACCAACTTCACCGAGTCACTTCGGTTCGAGCTGAAGGGCACTGGCATCGGTCTCACCGTCGTCGCCCCTGGTCCTGTGGCCGGCGAGATGTGGGACCGTGCTGACTATGAAGGTTCCTACTTGGAACCGGCGCTCAAGCGTTTCAAACTTTTGCAGCAACTCCCCCAGATCAAGCCCACGAAGATCGCTGCTCAAACGGTGGCTGCGGTGGCAGGAAACACGCGGTATGTGAGGCTCCCGAAGCGCAGCTTCTACTACCACTGGCTCAACAACGCCCCCCGTCGTATCGCAGAGGTCGGCCTGACAGGCGTGAAGATGTCACGACCCTCAAAGGCAAAGTAACGGTGGGGAGGGACCTCAGCATTACTTAGTTCGGGATACCCCCGAGTTCGGCGACGAGGGCGTCGATGCGGTCGTTGATCACGGCCCGCTGATCGTGGTCGAGTTTGAGAACTTCACAGATGTGATTGGCGAAGACCGGCCAGCCGAGGGCGAGTGCTGATGCAGTGGCGACCATGGTCTTGGCTTCCAACTCGTCCACGTCGTCATGAACTGCCTGGATCGCGGCGATCCATCGGTCGCCAACTGGGTGTGACGTGAACAGGTCGCCATTCTCATCGAGTTGCATACGGGCGATGATTTTCGCGAGTTCCCCGGCGCGCTGACTGGCGAGATCGGGTCGAGGGAAGCCGGTCTCGTCGATACCGGAGTTGGCGCGCTGGCTCACCACATCGATGGCGGCGACGATTAGTGCATCCTTGCTGCCGAAATAGGTGTGGATCAGGCCATGGTTGACGCCGGCGCGAGTGGCGATCTCGCGCACGGTTACGGCGGTGCCCTGTTCGATGATCAGCTCGATCGTGGCATCGATCAGGGCGTGCTTGACCGAGTCGCGGCCCGTCGGTTTCGCAGGGACATCGGCGGGGTCGTTGGTCATCTGATCATGATGATGGATGGCGCTGCGATTCCCGTCGTCAGCGGTTGAGCAGAAGCGGGATGTTGCGAGGTCCGCGGATTTGGCCATTCGCCCAGCTGGTCTCACACTCGGGATCGAGCGAGTAGTTGGGGAAGGCGCGCAGCCATTCTTGAAGCGCAACCAGCACCTCGAGGCGAGCAAGGTTCGATCCGACGCATCGATGCACGCCAAGGCCGAAAGCGACGTGTCGGTTGCGGGCCCGGTCGATCTGGAACTCCTCAGGGTTCTCGAACGCGGCCGGGTCGTGGTTGGCCGCCGGAAACGTCACCAGCGTTTGTTCGCCGGCTCGGACCGGGCAACCGGCAATCTCAGTGTCCTTGATGACCTTGCGGCCCATGGTGACGGGAGCGTAGTAACGCAGCACTTCCTCAGAAGCCGTCTGCCAGAGTAGGTCGCTGTTGTCGGCGGCAACGAGCTTGGCAACCTGATCGGGGTTCTGAGCGAAGTGCCAGATCCCTGAGCCGATGGCGCTCCATGTGGTGTCGATGCCTGCGATGATGAGAAGGGCGATGTAACCGCGCTTGAGGTCCCAGTCGACCGGTTCACCGTCGATCTCTGCGTTGGTGATCATTGTGAGCATGTCATCTTGCGGATCGGCGAGGCGGTCCTCCAGAATCTGGCCGATGTAGGCGTCCATCTCGGTCATGACTTCGATGCGCACGGCGTTGTCCCGCGGAGCGAGCTGGAAGTTGCGATAGATCCAGTCGCGGAACAAGTCGGCATCTTCTTCAGGGATACCAGTGAGCTTGCAGATCCCGTGAACGGGGATGTGCTGGGTGTACTGCTCGGCGGCGTCTACTTCGTTGGCATCTCCCAGCTCAGCAATCAACGAACGACAAAACGCTCGCATCTCATCTTCCATTTGGTTGATGTTTTTCGGGCTGAAACTCGGCAGCAAGATCCGGCGATGGCCGTGGTGATCGGGCGGATCGGATGTGATGGGCGGTGCTGGTCGGCGCGGTGCATCGGGACGGCCGACGTTGACAAAAATTGAGGAGAAGTGTTCGGTGTCGTGGGCAACCTGGGCGACACCCTCCATCGTTACGGGCATGAAAGCGCGGCCATAGCGTTCGGTTGTGGCGACCGGGCATTCCTTGCGGATGTCGTTCCAGATGTCGATTGCGTTGGCGCCCCACTGATCGTCGAGCCAGTCCCAGTCCTTGGTCCAGTTCGTGACGGGGGGAAGATCTTGCGTGTCGGATTCGTACGCCAAGGCGGACTCCTGGGTAGCAACGGTCTTAATGAGTTTAGTCAAATGACTAAAACTGTCAAGGATGTGCCGGCTTGAGACGGAGTTTCGATCGAATCCCCTGCGTTTGAGCACTAAGGCGGTGCCGCGGCCGTATGAGCTCCAAAACTGCAGCCCAACGCGTCAGCCACTGGCCGCAACCCCCACCACGCGGCGATCTGTCCCCGTGTTGCACGGTCCGACAACGCACGTTTGGGGACAGACCCCAGGCGTGCGTTAGTCGCGGAAGTTGTTGAACTGGAGGGGCAGCCCGAAGTCGTGGTCTTTCAGGGCCGCGATGGCGGCCTGCAGGTCATCACGCTTCTTGCCGCTCACCCGGAGCTGCTCGCCCTGGGTGGATGACTGCACCCCCTTGAGGCTGAGGCCTTTGATGTACTTGTTGAGTTCCTTGGCCTTCTCTGAGGAGATGCCGGCCTGGAGGCTTGCGGTCTGGCGGACAGAAGCGCCGCTGGCAGGCTCGATGTTGCCGTAGTCGAGCACTTTCATCGAGACCTTTCGCTTCACCAGCTTCTCCTCGAGAACCTGACGCAGCGCGGCGAGTCGGTCTTCGCTATTGGATGCCATGTTGATGGCGTCCTCAGTGAGATCGACCGAGGAGTCGGTGCCCTTGAAATCGAACCGCTGCCCGATTTCACGGGCGGTCTGGTCGACCGCGTTACGGACTTCCTGCATATCTACTTCTGAAACAACATCAAAGGTCGGCATGGGGCTGACGGTACTACGAAGAAAGCCAGTCAGTAAACGGCGACCCGTAGCGTGGTCACAGCCAGAGGCGGCGTCGATTTTTGCCTTGGTCCGACTGAAAAAGTGTTGACGAGTGCTAGCGGTGCCGCGGCATCTGGCTGGGTGGTTGACCGTGTCTCGATTGCGGCTAATTTGCTTTTGTGAACGATCTTGGTGTGGTGTTGCTCCGCTGTGGCGTGCGGATGTCCCCCAGCACCCCTCGAGCGGAATATGACAATCCGATCGGTCGGGCAGAGAATGCCGTGGGCACGGGGGTCTAGTGCCCCCGGACGATCGACCGGATCCTGTTACCGCCTCCCCGTGGACGATGGGTGTTCTCCGAGCGATGGCTCTTGTCACTGGTCTGGTCTATCTCGGTTGGCGTCTGGCGTTCACATTCGATGGAGCGCACCCGGTGATGTTTGTTCTTCTGGTGGCTGCCGAAGCGTTCGGCATGCTGCGATTATGGATGGAAGTATCGCTCATCGGCATCGCTCATCGGCATCGTTCGTCCGGCTGAGCGCGAACCAGAACGCTGTGCGGAACCCGACGCTGACGTCGTTGTGATCGTGACAGACGAGCCTGCGAGCGAGGTCCGGGCCGCAGTCCTGTCGGCGCGGCTGGCCCGGGGCTGCGGAAAGCTGCTGATCGCGGATCGCGACGGACGGCCCGACGTTGCCGAACTCGCCGGACGGCTTGAGATCGAGCGAGTAACCGGTTCGCTCGACGGCGACCTTGGAGAGCTCATCGACACCGCTCTCTCGCGTTGCCCCTCGCTTTATACCCTTCTTGTCCCTGCCGACCTTGTGGTGCTCCCCGATGTCCTCGAAGTCACGTCGGGTGCGTTCGATGACCCCGACGTCGGTGTCGTGCTCTGCCGTATCGAAAACACCAATGCCAATCACGAGGTCGACTTCGGTGGCTACGGCGAGCATCGTTTCCGCGACACGCTGCTGCTTGGCAAGTTGCACGACAGCGGATTCCTCCCGTGGTGGTCTGCCCTAGCCGTCGTCCGTAAGACCGCTATCAACGACATCGGCGGCATGACTCATGCCGGCCCCAGCGTCACCATGTCGACCGGTATTCGCCTCCAGGCTGCCGGATGGCGGATCACAGATGTGCCTGTCGTGGTTGCTCGTCGCCTTGCTCCGTGGAGCGACGATCGCCATCTCCACCGCTGGACCCGCGATCTCTACGAGCGTTTGGCCGTGTTGGTTGATTCCGAGGCGCCACACACAAATGAGCACTCGACAAAGCTGAGCCGCCGTGTATACCGCGGCGCCGGCATTCAGGTTGGGCGCTCAATCCAGCGCATCATCCTGTTTGGAATTCTTTTCGCCACGATGTTCACGTCATCGATGCCGTTGGTGGCCGACCCCATTCTCCTTGTCGTGCTGTGGGGTGCATGGATGGGTTCGTCGGTCGCGTTGCGATATGTCGCCACACGGTCGATCGGGTTCACCCCGTGGATCGTCAACGACCTGCGTCTTCTCACCACCAACGTCGCGGTCGCGTGGCGGGCTCTGTCGCACCGCCCGCTCCAGACCCAGCTCATGGATCCGGCCCCGGGTCGTCAAGCACGCCGAATCTTCCTGATAGCGCTGCAAGTGGGGCTGACTGGATCCTTGCTTGTTTTTGGCACCGGCATACTGCGCCCTTCGCACGGCGATTTCGTCACCCTCATGACGTTCGGTATGTCGATCTGGCTGCTTCTGATGATCGCGGAGTCTGGCTCGGGGCTCAGGCTCCGTCAGGTTCGTCAGAATTTCCGGACCTTTGAAGAGCTTGAAGTGTTCGCCTCGGAATCACGTATGGGCGTCATCAGCGTGTCGCCGCTTGGTATCGGTGTGGTCTCATCTGCACCGCTCGAGATCGGAACCAGGATCCGTGTCGCCTTCGGTCTGCTCCAAGCTGATGGCGAGTCATTTCGCATCGAGGTTTCGACCAAGGTCAAGCGGTGTACCCGTGAAGGTGAACGTCATGTCGCCTATCTGGGGTTCGCGCTCCCGACCGATGACCAGATGGACCGCATCATCGAGTACTGCTCGGGCGTCGCTGGCATGCGAATGCTGCGCGACAATCTTGGGGCCGCGGATGAGAAAACGACGGTCGCCGATGTCGCGGATTAGTAGCCGGTCACAGCCTGAAGCCTCAAACTCTGTCGCACATTAGGCGCCGCCGGATACAGTCGTCAGCTATCCACGGGTCGGTGCCCGAGTGGCCAAAGGGAACGGGCTGTAAACCCGTCGGCTTCGCCTACGAAGGTTCGAATCCTTCTCGGCCCACAATGGATGAAAGATCCGGCGAATCTTCGCCGGATCTTTCACGTTTTCACGGGTCGTTCCTTCAACCCAACATGTGCTGCATGACGGTGACGTCGAGCCATGTGCCGAACTTTCGTCCGACCTCTTTCTGGACACCAACGATGGTGAAGCCGACCGAATGGTGCAGGGCGATCGATGCCTCGTGTCCCCCGGCAATGTGGGCTAACACCGTGTGGAACCCGCGTGCTTTTGCCATGGCCATCAACTCTTCGAGCAGAGTTTTTCCAACGCCGAGCCCTCGGGCTGACTCGCTTACATAGATGCTGTTCTCCACGGTGGTGTTGTAGGCGGGGCGGCTCCGGTAGGGCGACAGTGAAGCGAACCCCAGAATCTCACCGTCTGTTTCTTGTTCAGCCACGATTACCCCGAGAGCGCCTTCTCGTTCGCGCACCCATGCCTGCTGGTCGGCGAGGCTTCGAGGGACGAGATCAAAGGTGACAAGCGACGTTTCGACCTCGTGGTTGTAGATGGTGCGAATCGCTTCGGCATCGGCAACGGTCGCATTACGTAGCAACATCGCGTCACCGTAGCGACATTGTCGCGGTGTCACCGTCGCCGCCTCACCGTCGCGACAATGCTGTAGACGTGATTGGAGACGACAATGGTTCAACCAGTAAATGCGCGAAACGTTCTCGGGGGCGAACTCGCCGAGTGCGGACGGGACCCGGTAACCGGCTTCTTTCGCGACGGGTGCTGCAACACCGCCGATGAGGACATCGGATCCCACACGGTGTGCACGACCGTGACCGAACGCTTCCTTGAATACTCGAAAGAGTCAGGCAACGACCTTTCGACGCCTCGACCTGAATGGGGATTCGCGGGTCTGAAGCCGGGCGACGGCTGGTGCGTGTGCGCCTCGCGCTGGCTCGACGCGGCGACCGCCGGGGCCGCAGCGCCGGTGCGGCTGGCTGCGACCCACGAACGGGCGCTTGAGATCGTGCCGCTTTCGGTGTTGCGTGCTCACGCCCTCGATTCTGACAACTAAACGGTTGCGGCGAACCTGACTCGCCGCCGGCGGAACGTGCGCCTAGATTGACGATGCCGATCTGAGGAGGATCTATGGAGCCAACTGACGTCATCGAGGCCGCTGATGCCGAGCTGACTGACACCGAGACCGAAGAGTTGGTGGAAGACGAACTTCTCGTCGAGGAGATCTCCATCGACGGGATGTGCGGCGTCTACTAACGGTGCCCTTCAATCTCGATGCGCCGTATCGTCTTCATGATCGTGTCGCGCTCCGGCCCGAGCCATTCGGGGCGCTTGCCTACCATTACGGGAATCGACGGCTCAACTTTCTCCGGGCTCCTGAGCTGGTGACGCTTGTGCGTTCGCTCGGCGATCACGCCTCAGTTCGAGCGGCACTCGCCGCATCGGAGATCGAGGAACAACGTTGGCCGTCCTTCGAGAAGGCGCTCGCCTCCCTGGCAAAGTCCGACGTCTTGGTGGCGACGTGACTGATCTTGTAATCCCGTCCACGCCGGCACCTGTGGGAATGGTGCTCTCGCCGGTCAAACAGAGCGGCCTCGGTGACCAGATGAAGGCTGGGCTCGACGCGCCCATCTGTCTCACCTGGGAATTGACGTACGCCTGCAACTTGCAATGCGTGCACTGCCTCTCGTCGTCGGGCCGCCGGGATCCCGGTGAGCTCAACACCGAACAGTGCGAGGCGGTGATTGATGAGTTGCAGCGAATGCAGGTCTTCTACATCAACATCGGTGGTGGGGAGCCAACGATTCGCCCCGACTTCTGGCACCTCGTCGACTATGCGGTCAGCCACGACGTTGGCGTGAAATTCTCGACCAATGGCTCGCGAATAGACGCCGCTGTCGCTCGCCGCTTGGCCGAATCGGACTATGTCGATGTTCAGATTTCGATTGATGGTGCCGACGCGGCCACGAACGATCATGTGCGCGGCGAGGGTTCCTTTGCGACTGCGATCGAGGCGATGGAGCACCTACAGGCCGCCAACTTCGGCGAGTTCAAGATCTCGGTGGTGATGACCCGTCATAACATCCCTCAGATCGAAGAGTTCAAAGCGCTTGCCGATCGCTACGGAGCACAGCTTCGTCTGACTCGGTTCCGGCCGTCGGGCCGCGGCGCCGATTCCTGGCACGAGTTGCATCCCACCGACGCGCAACAGGTTGAGCTCTACCATTGGCTGCTCGGCCACCCAGACGTGTTGACCGGCGACTCGTTCTTCCATCTCTCAGCGTTGGGCGAACCGCTCCCGGGTCTCAACCTGTGCGGGGCTGGCCGAGTCGTCTGTCTGATCGACCCACTTGGAGACGTCTACGCCTGCCCGTTCGTCCTTCACGATGATTTCAAGGCGGGTTCCGTTCTCGCCGGCGGTGGCTTCCAACACGTCTGGCAGCAGAGCGACCTGTTCGCTGAACTGCGTGAGCCACAGTCCGCTGGCGCGTGCTCGTCATGCGGTCAGTTCGATGCCTGCCAGGGTGGTTGTATGGCCGCCAAATTTTTCACCGGGATCCCGCTCGACGGCCCCGACCCTGAGTGCGTCAATGGGTTCGGTGCTGACCTTGTGGCTGCAGCCAACGCGGATGCGCGGCCAGCAGTCGGCAAGGATCACAGCCGCACCCGCGTCAGTCTGGGAAAGAAGCCCTAGGGATTTTCTGAGGGTCAAGTACCAATCTCGTGGGTGGGTACTTACCGATAATTTTGGGTTGCTGTCAGCGGCGCATCTGCATCAGCAGACGCAGGACGTACCAGAAAAGCATCATCACGCTGGTGAACAGTGTCAGCGACGCGGCCACATGGGCCTGCACGGGGTACCGGCGAATGATGTTCTGCGTCTGGTAGAGGATCGAGCCGCCGGCGAGGGCGATCATCGCTACCGAGAACCAGATACCGAGTTGGAAGCCGAAGAGGACGGCGCCGAGGATCAATACCATCGCGGCGACGCCACCGAACATCATCATCGGACGGATGAACGACAGATCCTTGCGGGTGATGATGGCGATTCCCGTGAGGCCGGTGAAGGCAACGGCGGTGAGCAGAGCCGCCGCGGCAACAGTTGTGCCGGCACTCTCGATGTTGAAGGCGTAGTAGAGGAAGGGGGCGAAGATCAGCGCCTCGAGTGCGGCCATGCCGAACAAGGCGCCGTATTGCTTCGACGGGTTGAGCATGTCGGTGGCGGCTTGACCGACCATCCACTGGCCGACCATGAAGAGGCCCATGATCAGTAGCCAGCGTGAACCGCCGCCAGACACGAAGTTGTAGACGCGCTCCGCTATGCCGGTGGCAAAGAAGAGTGCCTCGATGGCGACGAAGGCAGCGATGGCGCCCATGAGGTGCTGGTAGACGCGGACAACGAAATCGCCGCGGGTGGTTTCGTCCAGCTCAATAACTGGTCGAAGATCGAGTTCTGAATAGCTCATTACTACTCCTGCTTGATGTGAGCACGAGTGTAGATCACCTCTTGCCGTTGTCCGCCCCGGCATGCGTGTAGATGGTCCACTATGGCGCGGCCGGCACCCCTCCGAAACAGGAGTCTCGCCGTGGGTATTTTCGACAAACTGAAGAAGACTGCCGCCGACAACAGCGACACGATCGAGGACGGCATCGACACGGCTGCCGATCTCGCCAAAGACAAGGTTGACGGCGGCAGGGGTTCGCTCCCGCTGCCACCGCTACCCTCGGGACCTGAAACCGGCCCGAGAGGTGATATGTCGTGAGCAATGACTGGTTTGAGTCGATCGCTGTCGCTCAGGAACGAGCGAAGAAGCGTCTACCGGCGTCGGTGTACGGAGCCATCATGGGCGGTACCGACGCGGGCATCTCCCGGGCCGACAATGTCGACGCGTTCGGTGAGCTAGGCATTCGTCCACTTACTGCCGGCCAGCCTGCTGAACGCGATATGAGCGTCACGGTGATGGGCCAACCCTCGTCGATGCCGGTTCTCATCTCGCCCACGGGGGTGCAGGCCGTTCACCCTGATGGTGAAGTCGCTGTCGCTCGCGCCTCGGCTGCTCGCGGTGTGCCGATGGGACTGAGTTCGTTTGGCAGCAAGCCGATGGAAGAGGTAGCCGCGGCGAACCCGCAGACCTTCTTTCAAATTTATTGGGCGGGCGATCGTGACTCGATGGTTGCTCGATGTGAGCGTGCCAAAGCGGCCGGTGCCGTAGGCCTCATTCTCACGCTCGATTGGTCGTTCGTCCACAGCCGCGACTGGGGATCCCCGGCGATCCCCGACTCGATGGGGCTGAAGACGATGATCAAGCACGCCCCTGAGGTTCTGCGTCGTCCCGGCTACCTGATGGGCTGGCTTCGCGCCTTTCAGCTACCGACCCTTGGTGTTCCGAATTTCGCAGTTGGCGATGGCCCGGTGCCTGGCTTCTTCGAGGCCTACGGCACATGGATGGGCACTCCGCCCCCCAGTTGGGAAGATGTGGCCTGGCTTGCTGAAACCTGGGGTGGTCCACTCATGGTGAAGGGCATCTATCGCGCGGATGAGGCGCGCCGAGCCAGAGATGCCGGTGCCACGGCCATCTCCGTCAGCACCCACGGCGGCAACAACCTCGACACTGTCCCTGCGGCTATTCGTGTTCTGCCCGAGATCGCTGCGGCCGTTGGCGACGACATCGAGGTGCTGCTCGACTCCGGTATCCGGCGCGGCAGCGATGTGGTGAAGGCCGTAGCGCTCGGCGCTAAGGCTGTGATGATTGGTCGGGCGTACTTGTTTGGTATGGCCGCCAACGGCCAGGCCGGCGTCGAGAACGTGCTGGACGTGCTGCGGATGGGTATCGACTCGACGATGCTCGGTCTCGGCAAGTCGAGCCTCGCAGAGCTTGGACCTGACGATCTGATTATCCCCGACGGCTTCTCGCCGCCTCGTCTCGACTAGCTCATCGGCGAGTCAGTTGGTGGGTAGCGGATTGGTCGCGATATTAGCGGTCTCAGTCCGGCCGTTCCACGGGGGCGCGTTCGGCCCAGACATCACCGGGGCCCGGGTTGGTCGTCGGCGTGGACCCGCCGAAGTGATGCACCATGCCCCACACCGCGTTGAGCGCTGTCTGGACGGCACCTTCAGCCCAGCCAGGTGTCCACGACACGTCGTCGCCGGCGAGGAAGACCCCTTGCTGCGTCGACGGGAACTCGTCCTGCATGAAGTGGCTGTACATGCGACGGTTGTAGCGATAGTGGCCGGGCAGTGCACCCTTGAACGCACCGAGGAAGTCAGGGTCGGACTCCCATGAGACGGTGATCGGCTCACCGATCACGTGGCCCGCCAGGTCCGTGTCGGGATAGATCTTCTCGAGCGTCTCGATCGCCAGCCGAGCTCGATGGTGTGCTGACATCGTCAGAACTTTTGCGGCATCCGCCTCCCAGGCGTAGCTGAGGCAGATCACTGCCGGTTGATCAGGCCCATTGTCGAACAGGTACGTGCCACGCGTGTTGCGATCGGTCAGGGTCATGGCCAGTGGTGGACGACCGGTCACTGGGTCTCGGTCGTTCCAGAACGGCCGATCGACCATGACAAACGTCTTTGCCGACTGCATGTATCGAGTGCGGTCGAGGGCCATCCAGTGGTCTTGGCTGAAGAGTGTCTCGTCGACGTCGATTGACGTTGTCAGCAACCAGCTTTGTGTGGCGATGAGGACTGCGGAGTAGCCCCGGCTGACGCCGTTGCGGTCGGTGATGTCAATGATGTCATCGCCGCCTCGTCGAATGGCAGCGACGCCCGGACGAGGGGCACCGCTGTGAAGTGAGTCGAGTGACTGGCCGTCGACCTGAAGGGACCAAAGCCCACGCGGCACCTGCTCGGCGCCTCCGACGATCAGGTGCTGGTCGTCCTCGAAGCCGCACAGCACCACACGAAGGATCTCAAGCATGGAGTTGGGGAAGTCGCTGTCCCAACCGCCGGTGCCGAAACCCACCTGGCCGAATACTTCTCGATGCCGAAACGAGAGTTCGGAGAACGAACGGGATGAGGCGACAAAGTCGTAGAAGGTGCGGTCGTCCCACCGGTCCACAAGCGTGGACCATCGCCGTCGGACCTCATCGGCGTCGCGAGCGTCGATGGCGGCTCGCATACCGGCGAAATCGGCATGCTCTTTGAGCGCCGCGTCCCAAGCCTCAGCTATCTCACGAAACAATGGCGGGAGATCGTTGAGCGTTTCGGCGTAGAGGGGCACGCCGCCGAGGTCGATCACAGTCGTGGGAGCCGCCGAAGTCAGCGGGTTGGGGAACGGGCGGATGCTGAGCCCGAGCATGTCGACATAGTGAAAGAACGCCGTGGACGATCGAGGGAAGCGCATGCCGCCGAGTTCGGCGATCACATCATCGGCCGCGCCGAAACGCTGAGAGCGCAGCCGGCCCCCGAGCCGACCTGACTCATAGACGACCGGAACGAGGCCGAGCTTCATCAACTCGTGAGCGGCGACGAGGCCGCCGATCCCACCGCCGACGACGGCGACTTCAGTGCCTTGCCGGTCAGCGGGGATAGAGCCGAGACCAGCGCTATTGGTCAGCCAGTCGTCGTATGCGAACGGAAAGTCAGGCCCGAACGCAGACAACGGCTTCGCAGTGGTGTTCGCCATCTGGCCACGGTAGCTGTGGGGGCTACCCTCGGGTGATGACTGGAGCGACTTCCCGAAGCCTCGGACCGATGACGGCTCCGGAGGTCGCGGCCGGTCGCTGGCACCTGCTCGTTCCGCTCGGCTCGACAGAACAACACGGTCCGCACCTTCCCCTCGACACCGATACCCGTATCGCTGTGGCAGTCGCTGAATTGGCGGCCGCTCACGTGGTCAACGCCGTTGTGGCTCCGGCACTCCCGATCAGTGCTGCCGGGGAGCACGCTGGTTTCGCGGGGACGCTTTCCATCGGATCCGAGGCTGCGACCGCAATGCTCGTCGAAATCGTTCGCACGGCTGGTGCCGAGTTTGAGTCGATCACCGTTGTCAACGGTCACGGTGGCAACCATGCGGCCGTGCGAGCGGCCGTCGAGCTCTGCGAGCACGAGGGTCGGCTACTCGGCTCGTGGTCGCCGGCGCATCCGCAAGGCGATGCCCATGCTGGCCGCACCGAGACGAGCGTGATGCTCGCGATCGCTCCGGGCGTTGTGCGACTTGACCGGGCCGAGGCGGGGGCCACTGGCCCAATCGGCGACATGATCGACGACCTCAGAGCGCGAGGCGTGGCCGCTGTCGCCCCGAACGGCGTACTGGGCGACCCGACTGGAGCGAGCGTGAACGAGGGTGGCGTCATCCTCGACGCATGGGTCGCCGAAGTGGTGGCGATGCTGCGAACGTGACGCCTCGTCTGGCACCATGAGGATGTGAATCAACCAGTTGCTCTCGTCACCGGCGCTGCGCGGGGTATCGGCGCGGCCACGGTGGCGGCCCTCGTCACCGATGGATGGCGAGTGGTAGCCCTCGATGCGTGCGCGGATGATCCGGCCGTCGGTTACCCCCAGGCCACGTCGGCGGATCTCGACGCAGTCGTGGCGGCCGGTGCAGGTGCGGTCACTGCAGTGATTGCCGATGTTCGCGATCAGGCCACGCTTGACGAGGTGATCGGCGGACTTGGGGTGCTCCACGCTCTTGTCACCTGCGCAGGGGTTGCCACCGGGGGTGGCCCGATGTGGGAGGCCACCGACGCGGAGTGGGGAGCGGCGATCGGCATCAACCTCACCGGCACGTTCAACGTGGTGCGTGCCGCGGTCCCGTTGATCGCCGACGGCGGACGGGTTGTGGCCGTCGCATCAGCTGCGGGCTCGCTTGGCCTGCGACATATGGGCCCGTACGCTGCGGCCAAGCACGGCGTGATCGGACTGATCCGTTCACTCGCCGCTGATCTTGCCGGCACTGGCACCACAGCCAATATCGTCAGTCCGGGTTCAACGGCAACGGCCCCACTCGATGCCAGTGCCGCCATCTACGGGCTCGACTCTGTTGACGACTTTGTCCGGCACCAGCATCCCCTCGGGCGTCTGATCGACCCGACAGAAGTTGCGGCCGCAATTGCCTGGCTCTGCTCACCAGCCGCCTCCGCCATCACCGGCGCCGTCGTCCCCGTCGACGGCGGAATGACCGCTACCCCTTAGGTCCGTAACATGTTGGGACCTTGGTCGGGGTAGGTTCTGGCCACTGTTGACTTCGAGGAGCGAACGATGAAGACCAGGGCCGCAGTATTGCGTGAGGTTGGTGCCGCGTGGAACGTTGAAGAGATCGAGCTTGACGATCCACGGGCTGGAGAGATTCTCGTCAAGACGCTGGCCGCCGGCATGTGCCACTCCGACGAACATGCTCATGACGGCACGATGCCCGCACCGATGCCGCTCATCGGTGGCCATGAGGGCGCGGGCGAAGTTATTGGCCTCGGCCCAGGTGTCACCGAGTTCGAGATCGGTGATCACATCTCGTGTTCGTTTATCCCGTCGTGCGGCAAGTGCACATGGTGTGCGCGTGGCCAGCAGAACCTGTGTGACCTTGGCGCCAAGCTCATGGATCCCGGCATGATCGACGGCACGTTCCGTCATCGTGATGCCGACGGCAACGACCTCACCCCGCTGCTCAAACTTGGCACCTTCGCCGAGCACATGGTGCTCAGCGTCGACTCGGCGATCAAGATTCAAAAGGACATCCCGCCTGGTCCCGCCGCACTGGTGAGCTGTGGCGTCACCACCGGCTACGGCTCGGCCGTCTACCGCGCTGAGGTCACCGCCGGCGACACGGTGATCATCGTCGGCTGTGGTGGTCTGGGCACTGCCGCGATTCAAGGGGCGAAGATCGCGGGCGCAAAGAATGTCGTGGCCGTCGACCCTTCCGAGTTCAAGCGTGAAAGCGCCATGGAATTTGGCGCCACCCACTCAGCGGCATCGCTCGATGAGGCCATGGAGATGGTGGGGGCCATGACCGAAGGCGTCATGGCCGATAGCACGATCCTCACCCCGGGCACGCTGACCGGCGACTTCATCGCCCCTGCTCAGTTCATCACCCGCAAGGGCGGCACGATTGTTGCCACCGCGGTCGCTCCCGTTGAGCAGATGGATGTGACGATGAACCTCTTCATGTTCTCGATGATGAATCAGGAGCTGAAGGGCTGCTTGTTCGGCTCGTCTTCACCCCGTAAGGAGATCCCGCATCTGCTGTCGATGTATCAAGCCGGTCAGCTCAAACTCGACGAGATGATCACCAACACCTACACGTTGGATCAGGTCAATGAGGGCTATCAGGACATGCTCGACAACAAGAACATTCGCGGCGTCATTACCTTTGACTGAGCGACTTCGAGCCTCGTCTAGTTCACTGGCATCGTGACTGCACTCGCTGATCCTGCGGTTCTGGCCGCGCTCGACGCTTCGATCGTTGGTCGTCGGCGCGAATTGGAGATGCTTGTCGCCGCGCTCTCGGCCAAGCGCCACGTTCTGCTCGAGGGGCCGCCCGGCACGGGCAAGTCCACAATTCTGCGTGAGGTTTCCGAAGCGGCGGGCACTGGTTTCGTGTTCGTTGAGGGAAACGCCGAACTCACGCCCGGTCGGCTCGCGGGTCAGTTCGATCCGTCGCGTGTGCTGGAGGATGGCTACACGCCCGATGTCTTCGTCGATGGCCCACTTGTTGAGGCGTTGCGTACTGGGTCGCTGCTCTATGTCGAAGAACTCAACCGGGTACCGGAGGAGACGGTCAATCTCCTGATCACCGTCATGTCGGAGGGCGAGCTCACGCTTCCTCGACTCGGCAAGATCGAAGCGGCTGACGGTTTCATGCTTGTGGCCGCCATGAACCCCTTCGACAACGTCGGCACCGCCCGGGTATCGGGCGCTGTCTACGACCGGATGTGTCGAATCGCGATGGCGTATCAGACGCTGGACGACGAATCCGACATTGTCGTTCGCCGCACGACCGTGGATGATCGAGTGCTGCGGAGACGTGCCGTGATGTCCACCCGGGCGACGCGAACGCACAGCGATATCAGGGTTGGCTCGTCGGTCCGTGGTGCTATCGACTTGGTCGAGGTCGCTCATCGGCTCGCAGAGATGCGAGAGGTCGAGCCCACCGATTCCGATGCCGGGCTCGACGCAGCGATCGTGTCACTGTCGGGTCGGATCCGACTTCACGAGGGGGGCGACAAGACCCCTGAGTCGGTGGTTCGCGAGATTTGGGACGCGGTGCTCGCCACTGAACAACCTCGGGAATCTGACGACGATTCGGGAAAAGCGACCGCCCCGTAAGGGGCGATTCCGGCGGCGCCCCGATCGTCCTGGAAGGCGAAGATGCACAACAGGCGATTACTGACGACAACCGTCGAACGACCCCGCGTCCGCAACTGGCTCGTGATCCGAAATTTGACGAGATCAGCCCTCAGGTAGGTCAGATCGACGAGGACGCCGTGTCGGACCTTGCCGAAGAGGACCCGGATCATGCGCTCTCGATGCTTGCCGAGATGCGTACCGCCACCGATCAAAAACTTGCTGCGATTGCGGCACGGATTGCTGGGCGGCTTGTGCTCGACGTCGCCCGCGTCGGGCCCCGTCAGGCTCGGGGGATCGGCACAATGGTTTCGTCTCCCGCCGACCGGTTTGAGGGTGACCTCGATCTGGAGCGGAGCCTCGATGGCTTGATCCAGGCCCGGGCGGCAGGCGAGCTTGTCGATGCCGGGGATCTCTTTGTTCGCCACTGGACAAGGCCGGCCACAGCGGTGACCTTGGTCGTCGACCGAAGCGGCTCGATGAGCGGCCGGCGGTTGGCCACTGCCGCGGTTGCTGCGGCGGCCTGTGCGTATCGAGCTCCCATCGACTGGTCGGTGCTCGCCTTTGCCGATCGGGTGATTGCTGTGAAGAGCCAGGACGATGCTCGTTCGCCGACAGCAGTGGTCGATGATCTGCTCCGGCTTCGGGGCCAGGGCACCACCGACTTAGCCGGCGCACTCCGCGCTGCAGCCAGCCAGCTCGAACGGTCGCGTGCCAAACGACGGGTCACGGTGTTGATGTCGGATTGCCGGGCCACCACCGGTGCAGAGGCGATCCCGATTGCCCGGCATCTCGACGAGCTCTGCATCCTTGCCCCTGCCGATGACGATGCTGATGCGATCGAATTCGCCAAGTCGGTCGGCGCCCGAATCGCATCCATTGATGGTCCAAGCGAAATCCCTGCGGCCCTTCTTCGCGTGCTCGACGCCTGACCCAAACCGGGTCGACGGGCTTGCGATCGACACGACGCTCATCGTCGTCGTGGTGACGATGAGCGCGGGTCTCTCGGCCGCTACGGTCCCTACTCGTGAACTCGTACCGTGCGATCGTGCCCAAGCGCCTGTCGGCTCAATTCGATGATCCTTCGTGACTGAGCAGCTCCCGCCGGACTGGCACGTTGAGGCCGACGCCGGTTTACGGATCGTCGACGACGCCAAGCTGCTTATCGGCGGAGCCCCGTTGCGGGTCATTCGCCTGTCCGAGGCTGGCGCGAAAGCAGTGGCGGGCTGGTTCGCGGGCGAACCCGTCGGTGAGTCCACCGTTGCCCGAGCCCTCGCTCGACGCCTTCTCGACGCCGGCATGGTCCACCCCAAGTTGGGACACTGGGGGCAGACCCCACTGTCTGAGGTTGGCGTCACTGTGGTGATACCAGTCAAGGACGAGCCGGCTGGGCTGCAACGGCTTCTGGCAGCCCTGCCGGATGTGCCGGTTGTCGTAGTCGATGACGGTTCGGCAACCCCGGTCGCTGCGGCGAACGCCACCGTGATCCGACGCGAACAGGCCGGTGGTCCTGGTGTTGCTCGGATGGTGGGCCTTGCGGCCGTCGAGACAGATCTCGTGGCGTTCATCGACGCAGACGTTGAGCCTGGACCGAACTTTCTGACCGACCTCATCGGGCACTTCGCAGATCCGGCTGTGGTCGCCGTCGCCCCCAGGGTTCGAAGCCGCGTCGGTTCGTCGGTGATCGAGCGCTACGAGGCTGACTTCTCGCCGCTTGACCTCGGCGCTAAGCCTGCCAATGTCGGACCGCGACGGCCGACGTCCTACGTCCCGACTGCAGCGTTTATCGCTCGACGCACGGCGATCGACGACGTCGGCGGCTTTGATCCGGGTCTCCGCTTTGGGGAGGACGTCGATCTGGTGTGGCGCCTCGTGCACGCGGGCGGCACGGTTCGGTATGACCCGACTGTCGCGGTTGCTCATGACCCGCGGCGCACAGGCGCGGCCTGGCTGGGTCAACGAATGGCCTACGGTTCGTCGGCGCCAAAGCTCGCTCAGCGTCATGGAGCGGATGTCGCCCCCGCCCGGTGTTCGCCGTGGAGTGCCTTTGCTTGGCTCCTGGTCGCTCTTCGCCGCCCCTTCCTCGGCGGCGCTGTAGCGGCGAGTTCGACTGCAGCGCTCGCCAGGAAGTTGTCCCATCTCCCGAATTCCAAGCAGGAGGCCGTACGCCTGGCGGGATGGGGTCATTTACATGCAGGCCGCGGAATGGCTCAGGCGATCGCTCGAGTGTGGTGGCCGATCGCGTTGCCACTAGCGATTGTGCTTCCTCGGGCCCGCCCGGTGATCGTCGGTGCCCTGCTCGGCGGCCCGATAGTGGACTGGCATCAAAGCGCCCGGCGGCTCGACCCGGTACGAGCGGTCGCACTTCGCGTCCTTGATCAGATGGCGTACGGGGTTGGCGTCTGGAAGTCGAGCATCGACTCCCGCTCGTTGAGCGCGCTTCGACCCGATTTCGTCAGTGGGTCGGGCTCGATCGAAAACCATGAGGGCACTACGGTGACGCGACCATGACCATGATCATTGAGCAACGCGTCGACGACCTTCTCGATCGTTGTGCGCACGAAGTCGATGTCGGTCATATTCTCGGGGGACAGGTTGCGGTCGCTTTCGAAGGCGAACTCATCGTCAACGAAGCCCTTGGTGATGTCACGCTTGATCAGCGCATGCACACCTATTCGGCGGTGAAGCCGACCGTGAGTCTGACCGTGCTCGAACTCGCAGCCGAAGGTCGGCTCAGCCTGGATGCGCCGGTAGCCGCAGTGCTGGCCGGCTTCGAAACGAACGGCAAGGCTGAGATCACCCTTTCGCAGGTGCTCCTTCATGCTGGCGGGTTCCCGCATGCACCGATGCCCCCCGGCTTCTGGAACGACCGTGCCGCCCGCCTCGAGCGGTATTCGGCTTGGCGCACGTCGTGGGAGCCCGGCACCGCTTTTGAATACCACGCGTCTTCGGCTCACTGGGTGCTGGCCGACATGATCACTGAGGTCACCGGGCGCCACCACGCAGACGTTGTCACGGAACGAATTATGGAGCCTGCAGGGGCATCTCGATGGCTTGCGATTCCGGTCGATCAGCAAGCGGATGTGGCCAACGTCGAGGCAATCGGCACCCCACCCGATCCAGCTGTGTTCCGCGACAAGTTCGGATTCGACATGCCGGTTACTGAGGTCACCAACGAGGCGCTGCTTGCCTTCAATGATCCCGCAATCCGTGCGGTAGGCCAGCCGGGCGGCGGCGGTATTGCCTCCGCCGCTTCAGTGGCTTTGTGGTACCAGGCGATCATGCACGACGAGGGTGAGATCCTTCGACCCGAGGTGAAGGTCGATGCCCTCACTTCTGTCCGCCAGGATCACACGGACTGGCTGGGCGTCCCTGCCAATCGCACGCATGCATTCACTCTCGGTGGAGAACAGTCTGGGCGAGCCGCCCGTGGGTTGGGCCACACAGTGAGCGCCGCGGCGTTTGGCCACAATGGTGCCAGCGGTCAGCGAATCTGTGCAGATCCCCACAGCGGTCTGTCAATCGCAATCATGACTCGCGGTCTTGACCTCAATGACTTGGTCTACAACCACTGGGGCACGGCCCTTTCTTCAAAGGCCGGCCTCCTCACCACACCGATCGGCTGACAACGCACGAATGGGGTCTGTCCCCAGACGTGCTTTGCTCTAGTGGGCTGCTTGGGTCTCTCGGCGGATGGCACCCCACAGCAGGGTCATGGCTACGACGGTTGCGAGGATCACGGGTGGCGCGATGTTGACACCGTGAGTGTCGGCGAGCACGCCGATCAGGGCGGGGAGTGTGATGGCGCCGATCGAGGATCCGGCGAACTGGTAACCGATGACTCGGCTGGTTCGTTCGCTGCCGAGATAGTGCGGTGTACGGCCCACGGCCAGCGGAAACATGACCGAAAACGCAAAGCCGATGATCGGGATGGCGAACCCGCCGACGCCGAATGGGTCGGCCCACAGAATCGCTGATGCGCCAACCGCGATCAATGAGACCTCCCACAGCAGTCGTTCGGGATCGATCCGGTTACCGAGTGCGGCCATTCCAAACCGACCAGCGGTCATCCCGATCCAGTACCCGGCTGTGAGAGCGGTGGCCAATCCGTGGTCGTACCCGCGGCCCTCGCTCAGCAGGGTGAAGGCCCATTGGCCGGCGGCAACCTCCACCCCGACGTACAGTGCGAACCAGATAATCAACTCGACGGTGACTCGACGAGGAGCGGCGACCCGAGACGTGAGGAATGTTTCCTTGTGCCCTGCGGTGTGTCGAGTGTTGTCGTTCCGCTTTCGAAATAGCAGCACTAGTGCTGCGAGTTGGATGATCCCGATGATTGCGAAAGAGCCGCGCCACCAGTCAAAGACGACGATGAACACGCTCATCATCACCGGACCGATCGAGGCGCCGACTCCGTAGGCGGCGTGAAGCATCCCCATGTGGCGCGGACCGAAGTTCAAAGCCACCCAGGTATTGCCAGAGGCATCCCCCAATCCGTTGCCGAGTCCGACGCCGGCGAACCCGGCCAGCACCATCCACCAGGTAGCGGACACTGTGAGCAGACCGAGCCCGACGGTGCTGACGATCACGCCCACGATGATCGTTGACACCATGCCGATGCGATCAGCGACGTGCCCGGACGCGATGCCCGCCACCATGTAGCCCCCGGACAGGGCGACGAAGATCAGTCCGAAACTGCCGTCGGTACGAGCGAACGCGTCGCGGATGCTCGGCCATGCGGTACCGATGGCACCGTCGGCGAGACCGAGCATCGCGTAGACGGCGAGGACCAGCGCAAAGAGGGTTGGGGCCGCCAGACGGGTGCGAACCATGGCGGGAAGTCTGCCTTGGCTAGCGACCTCGCTCGCGCAAGTAGGCCGCTCCGACCTCGCGGGACTCTGGATCGTGCATTGCGTTGACGAGCACATCGGCATCGCTCCACGCGAACCTCGTCGATACGAGAGCCTCGGCTGCGGCGTCCACCGCGATGAGCGTGGCGCGCAACGTTAGCGACGATTTTGCGGCCAATGTGGCGGCCAACTCGTCGACCTCGTCGACGAGTTTGTCATCATCCACGATGCGAGTGACGAAGCCGCGCACATGCGCTTCCAGCGCAGTGAAGGGGCGACACGTCATCACCAGGTCACGAGTGGCCGCTGGCCCGATCTCACGAACGAGGCGGGGAATGCCGCCCCAGGCGAGCGGAATCCCAAGGTCGACCTCGGGGATCGAGAACCGGGTCGACTCAGCGGCGACACGGAAGTCGCACGCCCCGGCCAGAACAACGCCGCCTCCGACACAGTGGCCGTGGATCGCAGCGATCGTGACCGCCTGCATGCTTTCGATGGCTTCGGCCATCAGCCGCCCAGCATCGGCACCGGAGCGGGCAATCCCCGAGTCGCCCGCGGAGAACGCGGAGAGATCAGCGCCCGCCGTGAATGCTCGACCGGCTCCGGTGACAATCACGACGCGTATAGCGCCCTGACTGTTGAACCATTCGGCGGCCAGGGCCAACTCTTCGAGGCAGAGGGTGGACAGAGGATTGAGCTTTTCGGGCCGATCGAGGGTGATGCGGCCGATCCGTCCCTGGTGCGCAATTCGGAGCGTCTCGAACGTTGGTGTCTCAGAAGTTAGTGATCCCATCCCGAGATGCTGTCACAGCAGCAACCCGGGATGCGATCACAGACGGGGGATTCGGAAGACTTTGAAAGTTGAAGGGTTGGGCAATGCTTCAGCTGGCATCGTCGGAGGCCACGGTCTCGTCTGCGGCCATCGGTTCGAGAACCGAGAGTTCGCCGGTGATCGCTTCGACACGAGCCCAGTCGGCGACATCGGTGTCCTCAGTGAGGAACACGAGTTGCTGGTTAGTGGACGAGTGCAGAAGGAGTTCTAGTAGCGGGGCCTTCAGATCGTGGTCGATGCCACGGAGTGAATCGTCGAGGATGAGCGGCAGGCTTTCGCCGCCAGGACCGGCCGTACGGACGACTTCGAGACGCGTCATCAAGGCGTGGGCCAGCGCGGCAGCGTCGTCATCGTCGTCGTCCTGGAGCGGGTTCGCGGTGATGGAGCTGACCTCGGTCATGCGTTGTGACGCTTTCTCGATCTCGTTGCGGTGCTCGCTGGCCCACTCGGGGGTTGTGTCGCCGGCTAGGTTGAACCAGGCAGCTATGGAGGAGTCGTGCTCCATGCCCGCTTCAACCAGGTTACGACGGGCATGCTCCGAATTAAGGAGGCCGTTGACACGCTGCAGATGGAAGCCAAGGTAGGTATCAACGCCGCCGGCCGCGAGAGCCTCGGCTTCGTCGTTGCGTGCCGAAACCATTCGCCAGTGCTGGAGGATTGAGATAGCTGTCACGACAGCGGCCACGACGATGGAACCCATCGCAGCACTCTGGCTGATCAATAGCGCAGCCGGAACTGCCACGAGAGCAGCAAGGGCGCCGGCGACGAACGAGAGCTTTCGGAGCTTGTTGGAGCGGGAGTGAGCGTCCTCAAAGCGCTGGTGTTGTTCTTCGATACGAGCGGCGACAGCCGCGTCCTCAGGTGATGAACCGCTGTCAGCGGCGGCTGTGTCGAGCTCTACTTGCGCTATCCGCACCCGCTCGGCAAGGCCCCACAGGGTTGGGGCATCCACTGCAGCTAGGCGACGGATGATCTGATCATGATGAGTGATGGTGGTGAGATCGGTCGATGTCACACGTAGGGTGCGCTTTGCAGCCCGCTCGTCGAGACCGGCCAGGGACAAGAGGTCAATGGCTCCTGACTCGTCGGCGAATCGGTCGGTCACATCGGACGAGGCGTCGATGTCAATCACTCGGGCACGAGCGCCATGGGGGCGGAAGATAGCGAAACGATTGCCCGTATCTGCGATGACTTCGGCGTGCACGCCAGCGCGACTTGAGGTCAGTGAGCCCACCAGTTCGTTGATGAGCCCCTCCCGTTCCAATCGGCCTACGCCAGCGATCACGGTCAGTCGGGGATGAAAATCTAAAGAGAAAGTGTTGTCGTCAGCCTCAATGACCAGTCGCTCGAATCGCATAACAGTCCTGTCGGTCAGTAAGGCCCAACACTTGAGTCGAACGACCTAGCGCCAGGGAGTATCAGGACCAGAGTTCTTTGGTCTCTGAAACCCGTAGATTCGTGATTCGACCAACACTCAGCAAACCCGGGTTGGAGTCGGTTGTTGTGCGTGGCATCATTGCCAACGCTTCGCATCGGGCAACCGGTGTGGATTTGCTCCCTTAGCTCAGTCGGTAGAGCGTCTCCATGGTAAGGAGAAGGTCGTCAGTTCAATTCTGACAGGGAGCTCGTCGGAACGGCCCTCGTATGAGGGATCTCCCGCTCCGAAGGCGGCGACGTAGCTCAGTTGGTGAGAGCGCTCGACTCATAATCGAGAGGCCGACAGTTCGAATCTGTCCGTCGCTACTCAGTCGAACGATCCGGAAAGGGCAGCAATGGTCAACACGCCACGGCGCCCGCTTCGAATTGTCACGAACCCGTCACGTAACCCTACGGCTGCCGGCGGGTCCAATACTTCAGATCCTGTCATGGCCGAATTGGTCGGACGGGCTGTTGCTGGAGAACGCGAAGCGTTCGACGAGCTGGTGCGCCTCACCCATCGCGATGCGTTTGGATTGGCTCTCCGTCTCACCGGCAATGAGGAGGATGCACGCGACGTGTTGCAGGATGCTTATCTACGGGCATATCGAAGCCTTGGTCGCTTCCGTGGTGACGCGCGTTTCAGCACTTGGCTCTACCGCATCGTTGCCAACTGCTCCTCCACGCACACCACCAAGCGTCGGCGCTACCGCCACGAGCAGCTCCCTGATGACGACCTCATCGTTGAGTCCCGTCCAGAGTTTGACCCGGCCGCGCAAGCCGAGGCCGCTGGTCTTCGTCGGGCGCTCGACGCCGCCATCGTCGATCTACCACCCCGATTGCGGTCAGTGGTCGTGTTGCGTGATGTCTATGACCTGTCGCACGAAGCAATCGCCGAAGAACTCGGGATCTCCGTGAGCGCAGCCAAAGTCCGTCTCCATCGTGCTCGCCGCCGTCTGCGCGAGCAGGTATTCCCGCTTCCGGGAGAGGAAACTCATGCCATCTAATTCTTTAATCTCCACCACCGAGGGCGCAACGTGCGCCGACGTAGCCGATCTCCTGATCGGGATCGATGAGGTTGAACTGCTGGGCGCCGATGCCCGCACCCATGTCGAACAGTGCCTGCGCTGTCAGGCCGAAGCAGCCAGCTATCGCCGACTGCGCCGGACCATGCGGTCGCTCGCCGCTGAGCCGACTTCTGTCGACTCAATGCTCGAGCACGAGATCATGGTTGCGCTTGACGTCGAGGACGGACGGATCGTGTCTCGTGTGCCCCGGGGGGCCGCGGCGGTAGCGACCCTCGGTGGTCTCGCGGCCGCAGCCGGTGTCATCGCTATCGCAACACGCCGCCGCGCCAGTTAGCCGACGGGTGCCGCTAACCTGGGTCGTCGCTCTCAGGGGCGTGGCTCAATTGGTAGAGCACCGGTCTCCAAAACCGGCGGTTGGGGGTTCGAGTCCCTCCGCCCCTGCTTGATGGTGCCGTGTTCCACTGCGGTACTGCCCTAACCACAGCATTGCTGGAACCACCGAGGAAACAGTCATGTCGATGAACCGACAGCAAAAGCGAATGATGCAGAAGCAGGGCGAGATCGACGCCGATGGCGAACCGATCCGTACCCGCAAACAGCCGAACTCTGGCGGGCCCGCTCACGAGCGTGTAGGTCCGGTTCAGTTCCTTCACGAGGTGCGCGGCGAGCTGCGCAAGGTCGCCTGGCCGACTCGTGAAGAGACCACTAACTACTCGATTGTGGTGCTGATTACCATCGTCGTTGTCGGCGCCATGATCTACGGTGCCGACTGGTTGTTCTCCACCTTCATCCTGGAACTGTTCGAGACCTGATCCCATGAGCGACGAAACCGCAATCGATGAGACCCCTGAGGTCGAAGACGCAGCTGTCGATGAGACCCCTGAGGTCGAAGACGCAGCTGTCGATGAAGCTTCTGTCGAAGCGGCCCCTACGGCCGCCGGCAAGCTGACTAACCAGTGGACGGGTGCCACCAGTGCTGCACCTGTCGAAGCGGCCACCTCCGAAGTTGTCGACGAGGATGAACTCCTCGCCGAAGACGCCGAAGAGGAAGAGGTCATCCTCAGCCCCTACGACCGTCCTGGTCGCTGGTTCGTGCTTCATACCCAGTCTGGCTACGAGAAGAAGGTCAAGCAGAACCTTGAAGCTCGTACCGCCTCGATGAACATGGAAGATCGCATCTACGAGGTGATCATTCCCACCCGTGAGATCCCCGAGTTCAAGAATGGCAAGAAGGTGATAACCGAGAAGAAGCTCTTCCCCGGTTACCTCCTTTGCCGTACTCAGCTCGACGACGACGCCTGGTACGTCATTCGCAACACTCCTGGCGTCACCGGATTCGTCAACCAGGGCGGCAAGCCTTCGCCAATGCGGCGCAAGGATGTCGAGAACTTCCTCGGGGTCGAAGCCGACCGCAAGCAGGAGTCCGCCAAGAAGTCGAAGCCGATGTTCGAATTCGACATGGGTGAGACGGTTCGGGTCAAGGAAGGCCCGTTCTCAGACTTCTCTGGCGAGATCATCGAGATCAACGAGGACCAGCTCAAGGTCAAGGTCCTCGTCAACATCTTCGGTCGCGAAACCCCAGTCGAGCTCGAGTTCGCGCAGGTCGCCAGGCTCTGACAAGGCACGCCTGGGGACAGACCCCCAACGTGACTTAGTATCAGCAACATGCTCCCAACGCACCTTCTTGCCGGGTTGATCGCCGGAGTGTTCATGCGCGATCAGCCATCGGCTCGGCTCGCGGTGAAGTATGGCGGCGTGCTCGCGGTCCTCTGGGGCGTGGTGGTCGGCATTGTTGCGTCGAGCCCAGCGGTATTCGTCGGCGGATTCCTTTTGGGCGTCGCCAATTTCGCCGTCGGCGCGATGGTTTCACTGGGCGGCACGACGCTATTTTGGCGAGTGAAAGCCTTGGTTGCGCGATAGATCATCCGAGCCTTCGCGAAAATCCAGGGCCGCGCGGGTTGGCGCGTTGAGTTTGTGCCTCCAGACTTAGAGGTCCCTTTCCGCGGGTCGTCCGCGCATGCAAGGAAGCACTTCTCATGGCCAAGAAGCAGGTCACTGCTGTTGTAAAGATCCAGATCCCGGCTGGCGCGGCGTCGCCTGCGCCACCGGTCGGTACCGCTCTCGGTCCGCACGGTGTTGCGATCATGGACTTTTGCAAGGAATACAACGCGAAGACCGAAGACAAGCGCGGTCAGATCGTTCCGGTCGAGATCTCGATTTACGAAGACCGTTCGTTCTCGTTCGTTCTCAAGACCCCGCCGACCCCGTTCCTGATCCGTCAGGCTGCCGGTCTCGACAAGGCCGCCAACAACCCCGGTCGCGAGGTTGCGGGCTCGATCTCCGATGCTCAAGTCACCGCGATCGCCGAACAGAAGATGCCCGACCTCAACGCCATCGATCTCGAGGGCGCCAAGCTCCAGGTCGCCGGCACTGCCCGCTCCATGGGCATCACGGTCGAGGGCTAGTACGACAACGCACGTTTGGGGACAGACCCCAAACGTGCGTTCTGGTCAATTCGGCCAACGCTCGCACCGGAACACCTCACCGGGCGGCGAATACACAGAGGGAGCCACTCATGGCGAAGAGCAAGCAATACAACGACAACGCGAAGAAGTACGACCGCGACGCCCTGCACAGTGATGCAGAGGCCATTGCGATCATCAAGTCGCTCGGCACGAAAAAGTTCGACGAGACCGTCGACATCGTGATCCGACTCGGCGTGGACCCTCGCAAGGCCGAGCAGATGGTGCGCGGCACCGTTTCGCTTCCCTCAGGCACCGGCAAGGATGTTCGCATCGCCGTGTTCGCCCAGGGCGAAGCCGCCAATGCCGCCCGTGAAGCCGGCGCAGAGTTTGTCGGCGACGATGACCTGGCTGCCGAAGTCGAGAAGGGCATGACGGACTTCGACATCGCCATCGCCACTCCGGACATGATGCCCACTGTCGGCAAGCTCGGTCGTGTGCTCGGCCCCCGTGGCCTGATGCCCAACCCGAAGACCGGCACCGTCACCCCCGATGTCGTCAAGGCGATCAACGAGTTCAAGGGTGGCATGGTCGAGTACCGCACCGACCGCTTCTCCAACGTGCACGTCCCGATCGGTAAGGCGTCGTTCGACGAGGCCGCTCTGCTTCTCAACCTCCGTGCGCTCATCGGTGAACTCGAGAAGGTCAAGCCGGCCTCCTCGAAGGGCAAGTACCTCAAGAAGGTCGTGGTCTCCACCACGATGGGCCCCGGTGTTCGCATCGATCCGGCCAACGTCATCACGGAGTAGGCCGATCCGATACAGGAGTGGGTTGTGAGGGATCGCCTAGCTCGTGCCGTGGATTGCCAACACGGGTGTTCTCGTCCTGGGCGGACTTGCACTCTTCACCGCAGTTGCGGCCAACGCTGGCCGGTTCTCAGTGCTGTCTCGCTAGCCTGGAACAACAACTAAAGATCTCAGCTCACCAAAGACATCCGGTGCACGGGTCCCCTCCGGGGACCTGAACTAATGGCTTCGGCCGCCGGACGAGGAGGAGCTCGCAAGGTCACATTCGCCTCTTCAGGTGTGGTGTGTCGTTCGGGTGTCCACCAATCGTGTGGGCGCCCCGTGCCGGATGAGACGGCACACGACACATAAACCACTACAGCAAAGAAGGAGGTGAGATGGGAGACCCGAGACCAGACAAGGTTGCCGTCGTCGATGAAGTTCGCGAGAAGTTCGAATCGGCTGATGGTGCGTTGCTCACTGAGTATCGCGGATTGAATGTTCCCGCTCTGGCTGCGCTGCGCACTGCGCTTCGTGAAGCCGGCGGCGAGTACAAGATCTACAAGAACACGCTCGTGCGCCTTGCGGCGCGTGAGTGTGGACTGGAGATTGACGATCTACTGACCGGACCCACGGCGATTGCGTTCGTGGGTGAACGTTCTGACGGTTCACCCGGAGACGTCGCTGCGGTGGCCAAGGCACTGAAGGAATTTGCCAAGGCCAACGATGCGCTCGTTATCAAGGGAGGCGTGCTCGACGATCAGGTGCTTAGCGCTGATGATCTGAAGGCCCTTGCCGAACTTCCGTCCCGCGATGTTTTGCTCGCTCAGCTCGCTGGTGCCTTCCAGGCACCGATGGCGAAGCTGGCCGGCTTGTTGTCTGCTCTGCCCCGCGACTTCGCGTACGGCTTGCAGGCACTCATCGAGAAGGGTGGTGCGGGCGATGCCCCCGCCACCGACACCCCATCCGAAGCAGTGGCAGACGCCGCTGCTGACACATCCGACGACGACGCTGGCGACGATGCCGGCGACGACGACACCACCACTGAAGAGGAATAACAAATGGCTACCAAGGAAGAGATTCTCGACGCGATCGGTTCAATGACCGTCCTCGAGCTGAGCGAGCTCCTGAGCGAGTTCGAAGAGAAGTTCGGCGTTACCGCTGCTGCCCCGATGGCGATGGCTGCCGCTCCGGTTGCTGCCGCCGCTGAAGAAGAAGAGAAGGACTCCTTCGACGTTGTGCTCACGAGCGCTGGCGAGAAGAAGATCCAGGTGATCAAGGAAGTCCGTGGGCTCACGTCCCTCGGTCTCAAGGAAGCCAAGGAGCTCGTCGACAGCGCTCCGAAGGCCATCATCGAGGGTGCCTCGAAGGCCGACGCAGAGAAGGCCAAGGAGGCCATCGAGGCCGCCGGCGGCTCCGTCGAACTTCAGTAATCCCTTTTCCCGACGACATAGTCGTCGTCTCGACGACGAGTTCGTCGAAAATTTAAAAAATGTTGGTGGCGTCGGCCCTCGGGTCGGCGCCACTGCCGTTTTCGAGTGGGGCAGTAGGGTGCCCACCGTGGCTGATCCGATTTCTCATGTGAATGTGTGGCCGATTGATGATGAGCTTCTCGTCACGTGGCGCGGAGGTTCCGAGGACGTGAGCGTCTTCGTTTCCGACAGCCCGGTTGATGCGGGGACGGACGTGAGCGCCCCTGACAGCCATGGACGCGTGAGCGTGGAGCGAGCTCGGCGCACCTATATCCATCTGTTCGACCCCGACGATGGGTTCACGGTCGCCGCTGAGCGGGTGCTGCCATTTGAGACGGTGCGTAATTTCCGCGACATCGGTGGCTACCCGACCATGGATGGTGCGGCCACCCGCTGGGGCCAGGTCTTTCGCAGCGGTCGACTTGACGAGCTCACTGATGCCGACCACGACCATCTCCGTGAACTGGGCATCACCCGAATCTTCGACCTCCGCACCCAGGGCGAGGTCGACAACGAGCCCGATCGCTTGCCCGACGACATTGCATACGAGCACATGCCGATGTCGAGTTCCGTTGCCATCCCGAAGGGACTGCTCGAGCGGATTATCGACGGTGATGTCACCAGCTACACCAAGGATGACATGGCGGCTGGCTATCTCCGCATGCTCGAAATGTTCCCGCATTACCTCAATACAATGGTTACTGCGGTTGCTGCAGGGGAGAAGATCCTCTTTCATTGCACTGCGGGTAAGGACCGCACCGGCATCACGGCGATGACGATGCTGGGGATTGCCGAGGTCGCTGATGCCCATGTACTCGACGATTACGAGATCTCTGCCCAGTACCAGCCCGAGGGTCGCGTCGAGTTCTTCAGCGAAGAGATCAGGGGCATGGGTATCGATCCTGAACTGTTCGATCTGCATTCAATGCTTGGTTCGCCACGGCCGGTGATGAAGAAGACGTTGAACGGATTGCGTGAACGCTGGCAGGACCACCGCGGTTACCACGCGCACCTCGAACTGACCGACGACACGATTGCGGCAGCTCGCGCGAATCTGCGTTTCGAGCAGCCCGGATAGTGGTATTTCGGGTCGAGTCAGTCATGAACGTCATGTGACAGTCCGGTTTCGTTGACGACGAGATCCTTGACCTCGGCAATTTGGTTCTCTACTCTGCGCGGTAATCGGTGTCTCATGTAGACCCCTGATGAAGCACCGCCCGAATCGGCCGGTGCCCGTTCGAGTTGCCCCGAGTTGCCCCGAGCGTCTCGCCGCACTAGCATTCTGCACAACGTGGTCGTCGTCACGCGTGCTTCTACTCCTTCAAGAGTGGTTTCTCGCGCCCCGGCGACCGCTTTGCGTCCTCTTTCACGGCCAAACCGGGAGTCCTTGTGACCACACGCGCTGCTACACGCGATCGGTATTCATTCGGCAATCTCGAGGAGGTCCTTGACCTCCCCGACCTGATCGCGATTCAGCGAGAAAGCTTCAAGTGGTTGCTTGACGAGGGTCTTGCACAGACCTTCCGCGATATATCGCCGATCAAAGATTTCACCGAAACGCTTCAGCTCGAACTTGAGTTCGATCCGAACGACGAGGACCTCCGTCCTCCGCCGAAGTTCTCCGTCGAGGAGTGCAAAGAAAAGGACATGACCTATAGCGCGCCGATCTTCGTGCGCGCTCGCTTCATGAACCAAAACACCGGCGAGATCAAGGAGCAGACGGTGTTCATGGGTGACTTCCCCATGATGACCGACAAGGGCACCTTCATCATCAACGGCACCGAGCGTGTCGTGGTGTCACAGCTCGTGCGCTCGCCTGGCGTGATCTTCCAGCCGGGTGAGCGGTTCCGCCTGCGTAACCTCAGTAAGCACCAGCTCGTCACCGGCACCATTCACCCGTACCGCGGTGAGTGGATCGAGATGGACGTCGAGCAGAAGCCAGGCAAGGACGTCACCGCCGGCGCTCGCGTCGCTCGCAAGCGTCGCATCAGCATCTTCACCCTTCTTCGTGCCCTCGGCTACGACGAGGAAAACCACCCCGGTTTCCTGCAGCGTTTCGTCGACTACTTCGACTTCCTCGAGGGGCAGTGGGAGAAAGACGCGGAGATCGCGGTCACCCAGGAAGAAGCACTCCTTGAGGTCTACAAGCGTGCCCGTCCGGGCGAGCCTCCGACCGTCGAGTCGGCCCGCGCGTACTTCCGCAACGCGTTCTTCGAGCCCCGCCGCTACGACCTCAGCCGCGTTGGGCGCTACAAGCTCAACCGCAAGCTCGGCCCTGAGCTCGAGTTCCTCGAGCGTCAGTTCGGTCTCACCCTCGACCGCCCCGAGTTGGACCAACCTGTCATCTCCCAGTGCGAGATGCTGGCCGCGACGACCTACCTGTTGAACCTCGCCAAGGAATCGCCGGGCTACCGCCTTGACGATCAGGACCACTTCGCCAACCGCCGCATCCGCAGCGTCGGCGAGCTGATCCAGAACCAGGTGCGAATCGGTCTCAGCCGTATGGAACGAGTCGTGCGTGAGCGCATGACCACCCAAGATGTAGAGGCCATCACGCCTCTGACCCTGATCAACATTCGCCCCGTGGTTGCGGCCATCAAGGAGTTCTTCGGAACCTCCCAGCTGTCGCAGTTCATGGACCAGGTCAACCCGCTGTCGGGTCTTACCCACCGCCGTCGCCTCTCAGCGCTCGGCCCGGGTGGTCTCTCCCGCGAGCGTGCCGGCTTCGAAGTGCGAGACGTTCACTTCTCGCACTACGGCCGCATGTGTCCGATCGAGACTCCTGAGGGACCAAACATCGGCCTGATCGGTGGCTTGGCGTCCTATGCCCGGGTCAATCCGTTCGGTTTCATCGAATCGCCATATCGCGTGGTCACCGACGGCACGGTCTCCAAGGAGATCGTCTACCTCACCGCTGATGAGGAAGAGCTCTATGTCGTCGCTCAGGCCAACGCGCCGATCGATGCCGGGGGCAAGTTCGTGAACGACCGCGTTCTGGTGCGGCGTTCGCCGCAGGCGGCCAGACTGCAGGACCTTCGTTTGCAGTTGGAGCAGGAAGTCTTCTTCGGTGCCACCACAGAGATCTCCTCGGTGCCGCCCCAGGAAGTCCAGATGATGGACGTTTCGCCGAAGCAGATCATCTCGGTCGCTACCGCGCTGATCCCCTTCCTTGAGCATGACGATGCCAACCGTGCCCTCATGGGCGCCAACATGCAGCGGCAGGCTGTGCCCTTGCTTCGGGCCGAGGCTCCGTACATCGGCACCGGCATGGAGAAGCGTTGCGCCACTGATGCCGCAGACATGCTTCTCGCCGAGGACGACGGAACCATCGTCGAACTTGATGGTGACCACATTGTCATCGACTACAAGAAGCTCGGTCAGCAGAACATCCGGCTCAAGAAGTTCGAGCGATCCAACCAGGACTCCTGTATTTCGCAGAAGGTCCGCGTTGGTCAAGGCGACAAGGTCAAGAAGGGCGATCTGCTTGCGGACGGCCCGTCGACCGATATCGGCGAACTAGCACTCGGCAAGAACCTCCTCGTGGCCTTTATGCCGTGGGAGGGCTACAACTTCGAGGACGCCATCATCCTCTCGGAGCGTTTGGTGAAGGACGACGTGCTCACGTCGATCCACATCAAGGAGCATGAGATTGATGCCCGTGACACGAAGCTCGGTCCCGAAGAAATTACCCGTGACATCCCGAACCTGAGTGAGGAAATTCTCGCCAACCTCGACGAGCGCGGCATCATTCGCGTCGGTGCCGAGGTTGGTCCTGGCGATGTGCTCGTCGGCAAGGTCACACCCAAGGGTGAGACCGAGCTCACTCCTGAAGAGCGCCTCCTGCGGGCCATCTTCGGCGAGAAGGCTCGCGAAGTGCGTGACACCTCGATGAAGGTTCCGCACGGTGAGGTCGGCAAGGTCATCGATGTCAAGGTCTTCAACCGCGACGATGCCCATGAGTTGCCCCCTGGGGTCAACCAGCTTGTGCGGGTCTATGTCGCGCAGAAGCGAAAGATCAGCGTTGGCGACAAGCTCGCTGGCCGTCACGGCAATAAGGGTGTCATCTCCCGGATCCTTCCGATCGAGGACATGCCCTTCAACGCTGATGGGCAGCAGGTCGACATCATCCTGAACCCGCTCGGTGTTCCGTCTCGTATGAACGTCGGCCAGGTGCTCGAGGCTCACCTCGGTTATTGCGCCCGCTGGGGCTGGGATGTCGGCGGAGCCGTCGTGGGTGACACGCCAGTGCGCGGCACCGAGACCAAGACCCGTCCCACCACGAAGCCATCCACGTTCATCGCTACCCCGGTGTTCGATGGTGCGAAGTGGGACGAGTATGAACTTGCCGGCGACAAGCCGGTGATTCGCGACATCCTCCAGAATCTCAACCCTGAGTCCAAGGACGGCGAGACCCGCCTGATTCAAGTCGACGGTAAGCAGACGCTCTACAGCGGACGCACCGGCGAGCCGTTCGACAACCCGATCATGACGGGCTACGTCTACATCTTGAAGCTGGCTCACTTGGTCGACGACAAGATCCACGCCCGTTCGACCGGCCCGTACTCCATGATCACCCAGCAGCCGCTCGGTGGTAAGGCGCAGTTTGGTGGTCAGCGATTCGGCGAGATGGAAGTGTGGGCCCTGGAGGCCTACGGAGCGGCGTACTGCTTGCAGGAGTTGCTCACCATCAAGTCCGACGATGTGCTCGGCCGAGTGAGGGTCTACGAGGCCATCGTCAAGGGCGAGAACATTCCTGAGCCTGGCATTCCCGAGTCCTTCAAGGTACTCATCAAAGAAATGCAGGCCTTGTGTCTCAACGTCGAGGTGCTGTCGCATGACGGTCAAGAGATCGAGATGCGTGAACTCGACGAAGAAACATTCCGCACGGTCGAGGAGCTGGGGATCGATCTCCAGCGTCCTGAACGTGGATCTGATGAAGAAGACGCCGCCCGTGCCGCCGCTCGTGCGGCCCGAGTCTGAGCCCAAGAAAGAGCTGAGGGACAACAGTCATGCTTGACGTCAACGATTTCTCCAACCTGAAAATCGGGCTCGCTACTGCGGACAGCATCCGTATGTGGTCCAACGGCGAGGTCAAAAAGCCCGAGACCATCAACTACCGAACCCTGAAGCCCGAGAAAGACGGACTCTTCTGCGAAAAGATCTTTGGCCCGACCAAGGACTGGGAGTGCGGTTGTGGCAAGTACAAGCGGGTCCGTTTCAAGGGCATCATCTGTGAGCGTTGTGGCGTTGAGGTCACTCGGTCCAAGGTGCGGCGTGAGCGCATGGCCCACATCGAACTCGCCGCCCCGTCGGTTCACATCTGGTACCTGCGCGGCACCCGCTCGTGGCTGGCCTATCTCCTCATGGGCACGACGCCCAAGGAAGAGCTCAAAGCCAAGCAGCTCGAGAAGGTCATTTACTTCGCCGCCAACCTTGTCGTTTCTGTCGATGAGGAGCGCCGCGACGAAGACCTCCCGAGCCTTGAGTCCGAAGTCATCGGTGAGCGCGAAGCTATCGACAACGACATGGAGCTAGATCTCGCTCGTCGGAACGAAGAGCTCGAAAAGGAGCTTGCTGGCCTAGAGAAGGACGGCGCCAAGGACACCGAGCTGAAAGCGGCTCGTCGTCAGGGCGACAAGGACCTGGCTGAGATCCGGGAGCAGTTCGAGTTCGAGAAGGAAATTCTCGACCGCGCTTGGGACGAGTTCAAGGGCATCTTCGGCCGCCAGATCATCGAAGACGAAATGCTGTGGCGCGAGTTGCAGGATCGTTGGGGTGACTACTTCGAGGGTGGCATGGGCGCTGATGCCATTGCCCGTCTCGTGGAGTCGCTCGACTTCGACGAGGAAGAGGTGAAGCTTCGAGCTCAGATCGACCCGCCGGAAGGCGTGAAGAGTCTGTCCGCCCAGCGTAAGCAGAAGGCCATCAAGCGCCTGAAGATCGTTGCTGCGTTCAACCGTCGCGATGAGTATGGCCGTCGGATCAATGATCCTCGCGCCATGATCCTCGATGTTGTTCCCGTGATCCCACCGGAGCTGCGCCCGATGGTCCAGCTCGATGGTGGCCGTTTCGCCACCTCCGACCTCAACGACCTCTACCGTCGCGTCATCAACCGCAACAACCGTTTGAAGCGTCTGCTCGATCTCGGTGCTCCTGAGATCATCGTCAACAACGAAAAGCGCATGCTTCAGGAAGCCGTTGACGCATTGTTCGACAACGGTCGTCGTGGCCGGCCTGTTACCGGTCCTGGCAACCGTCCGCTGAAGTCGCTGTCCGACATGCTCAAGGGCAAGCAGGGCCGCTTCCGTCAGAACCTTCTCGGCAAGCGCGTCGACTACTCCGGTCGTTCGGTCATCGTGGTTGGCCCGACCCTCAAGTTCCACCAGTGTGGTCTTCCCAAGATCATGGCGCTCGAACTGTTCAAGCCGTTCGTTATGAAGAAACTTGTCGACGCTGAGCTGGCTCAAAACATCAAGTCAGCCAAGCGCATGGTGGAGCGTCGTCGCCCGCAGGTTTGGGATGTTCTTGAAGAGGTCATCAAGGAGCATCCGGTGATGCTCAACCGTGCACCAACCCTGCACCGTCTCGGCATTCAGGCCTTCGAGCCTGTGTTGGTCGAGGGCAAGGCCATCAACCTGCATCCGCTGGTTTGCACCGCCTTCAACGCCGACTTCGACGGCGACCAGATGGCTGTCCATCTGCCACTGTCGGCAGAAGCGCAGGCTGAGGCTCGTGTGCTGATGCTCAGCGCGAACAATGTGCTCAGCCCGGCCAACGGACGTCCGCTGGTCACGCCGACCCAAGACATGATCATCGGCGCCTACTACCACACTGAAGAGGTACCCGGTTCCAAGGGCGAAGGCCGGGTGTTCCGCGATGTCGAGGAAGTTCGTGCGGCGTACGAGCGTGGCGATCTCGAACTCCACGCCCTCATCCAGTTCCGTACCCCTGATCTGCTGATCAGCCCGGCCAACGGCAAGGCGGCCCAGTACGAGCCGACCACCCCCGGTCGTGTCTTCTTCAACACCACCCTCCCGGAGGCGTATCCCTACGTCAACGAGCGGGTTGGGAAGAAGGAGATGGGTCTGATTGTCGACACGCTGGCTCGCACCTACGACAAGCAGGACGTTGCGGTCAGCCTCGATGCAATCAAGGATCTGACTTTCGACGCAGCAATGCGGTCGGGTCTCACTGTTGCTATCTCCGATGTGGCCACGCCTCCCGAGAAGGCTGACATTCTCAGCCGCCACGAGAAGCAGGCCGAGAAGATCGAGCAACAGTTCCGTCGCGGCATCATCACTGATGGCGAGCGCCGTCAGATGAAGGTCGAGGTTTGGTCCGAGGCCACTGAAGAGGTCACCAACCGGATGAAGGAAGGGCTGGAGTCCGAGCAGTTCAACCCCGTCAACATGATGGTGGGCTCGGGTGCTCGAGGAAACATGATGCAGGTCCGCCAGATCGCGGGCATGCGTGGCCTTGTGGCGAACCCACGTGGCGACATGATTCCTGAACCGATCAAGAGCAACTTCCGTGAGGGCCTGAAGATGTTGGAGTACTTCATTGCTACTCCTGGCGCTCGTAAGGGTCTGGTCGACACCGCTCTGCGTACCGCCGACTCCGGTTACCTCACCCGTCGTCTCGTCGACGTCGCCCAGGAACTCATCATTAATGATGAAGATCCGTTTGAACGTGCCGGCGCCGTACGTGGCATCTGGCTTGAAGACGTCATGCCCGACACCGCCACGAAGCGCACGCATCTCGAAAGCCGGCTCTTTGGCCGTGTCCTTGCCGATGATGTGACGCTCTCTGATGGTCGTGTCATTGAAAAGGGCACGATGATCGGTGACGACGATCTCGAGACGATTCGTGATGACGAAGGCATCAACCGTGTGCGGGTGCTTTCGCCCCTCACCGACGATTCCAACTTCGGTATCTCGGCGAAGTCTTATGGCATGTCGCTGGCCACTGGTGGCAAGATTGAGCTTGGTGAAGCCGTTGGCGTCATCGCTGCTCAGTCCATTGGTGAGCCGGGTACCCAGCTCACCATGCGTACCTTCCACACCGGTGGTGTTGCAGGTGCACAGGACATTGCTGGTGGTCTACCCCGCGTCGTGGAGCTCTTCGAGGCCCGCACACCGAAGGGCAAGGCCACGCTGGCTCGCTCCTCGGGTGTGGTCCGCGTGGGTGATGACGACGGTCGTGGCCGTGAGGTTCTCGTCGTGGCTGATGACGGTGAAGAAGATGCCTACACGATTCCGTCGGGCGCTCGCCTCGAGGTTGTCGACGGCCAGGAAGTCCGTGCCGGTGATGCTCTCGTTGAAGGCGCACGCGATCCCAAGGAACTCCTTGAGATCAAGGGCATCCGTGAGACCCAGCAGTACCTCGTCACCGAGGTTCAGAAGGTCTACCGCGACCAGGGCGTGTCGATTCACGACAAGCACATCGAGCTGATCGTTCGTCAGATGACCAAGCGCATCCTGATCTCCGAGCCTGGTGACACCGAGTTCTTGCCCGGATACCAGATTGATCAGAAGGTGTTTGCTGACACGAACCGCCGTGTGGTCGAGGAAGGTGGCAAGCCAGCCGAGGGTCGTCCCCAGCTCATGGGTATCACCAAGGCCAGCCTCGCCACCGAATCGTGGCTGTCGGCCGCGTCGTTCCAGGAGACCACCCGTGTTCTCACCGAAGCCGCCATCGAGTCCAAGTCCGACTCGTTGCAGGGCCTCAAGGAAAACATCATCATCGGCAAGCTGATCCCTGCCGGTACGGGCATGCCCCAGTACCGAAACATCCGCACCGATGCGCCGGAGTACGAACCGATGGAGTACTACACGTCGGGCGACGAAGAGTCGGACCTTGCTGACTGGCTTGCCGGTCGCAGTGCCAACGCTGAAGGCGCCGACGTCATCGCCTACCCCAGCGCTACCTAACCTGAACGAACCGAAATTGCTGCTGCTTGCGTGCCCTGGGGTACGTCAGCGGCAGCAATTCCGTCGTTTTAGGGTGCTCGCTTTTCGCGTTTGCGCGGCGCGCGGGTTGAGGTTCCTCGCATCGCCTCGTATGCTTTTCTGCTGACCTTGACGCGCGTGCCGCGTGCACCGCTGTGTCGGTCATCCACAACTTTCTCTTCATCACAAGGATTACTCCGTGCCCACAATTCAGCAGTTGGTCCGCAAGGGCCGCCAGACGAAGCGCCGCAAGGAAGCCACACCGGCGCTCAAGGGCGCTCCGCAGCGTCGCGGCGTGTGTACCCGCGTCTATACAGCTACCCCGAAGAAGCCAAACTCGGCTCTTCGTAAGGTCGCTCGTGTGCGTCTGACCTCCGGCACTGAAGTCACCGCCTACATCCCCGGCGAGGGCCACAACCTCCAGGAGCACTCCATCGTGCTCGTGCGTGGTGGTCGTGTGAAGGACCTCCCTGGTGTTCGTTACAAGATCGTTCGCGGCACGCTCGACACTTCTGGTGTTCGTGACCGTAAGCAGGCCCGTAGTCGCTACGGCGTGAAGAAGGACAGCTGATATGTCGCGTAAGGGCCCCGCACAACGCCGCGAGATCGCGCCTGATCCGATCCACAAGTCGGTTCTGGTTACCCAGTTTGTGAACAAGGTGCTGCAGCGTGGCAAACGCTCCACCGCCGAGAAGATCGTCTACGACGCTCTGAACATCGTTGAAGAGAAGACGGGCGGTTCGCCGGTTGACGCGCTGAAGCGCGCGGTCGACAACGTTCGCCCGCAGCTTGAGGTGCGCAGCCGTCGGGTTGGTGGCGCCACTTACCAGGTACCCGTCGAGGTTCGTCCCCGCCGTGCCACCACCCTCTCGATCCGCTGGATGGTTGGGTTCTCTCGCAGTCGACGTGAGCGCACTATGGCCGAGCGTCTCGCCAACGAGATTCTTGACGCCAGCAACGGCATCGGCGCTTCCTGTAAGCGGCGTGAAGATCTTCAGAAGATGGCAGAGGCCAACAAGGCCTTCGCCCACTACCGCTGGTAGCGGCCGGCATTTCGCCGTTCGTCACCTGACCACACCGACACTTTTTCTACGCCCGGGCAATCTCCTCGGAGATTTCCCGGTCGTGGTGCGTGGAACCAAATTCTGGTTTGCCACGCGACTCCCGAATCACTTGAGGAAGCCACATGGCTGAGAAGCGAACACCCCTGGCGATGACCCGAAATATCGGGATCATGGCGCACATTGATGCTGGTAAGACCACCACTACAGAGCGCATCCTCTACTACACCGGCCGTTCGTACAAGATCGGCGAGGTTCACGATGGCGCGGCCACGATGGACTGGATGGAGCAGGAACAGGAGCGTGGTATCACGATTACTTCGGCTGCCACGCACTGCATCTGGAACGACCATCGCATCAACATCATCGACACCCCGGGCCACGTTGACTTCACGGTCGAGGTTGAGCGCTCGCTTCGCGTGCTCGACGGTGCTGTCGCCGTCTTTGACGGTGTTGCCGGCGTGGAGCCCCAGACGGAGACGGTTTGGCGCCAAGCCGACCGCTACAACGTTCCCCGCATGTGTTTCATCAACAAGATGGACCGCACCGGTGCTGACTTCTATTTCTGCCTTGACACCATCAAGGATCGTTTGACAACCAACGTCGCCGTTCTTCAGTTGCCGATCGGCGCTGAGGGTGGCTATCAGGGCACCATCGACTTGGTGAAGATGAAGGCCCTGGTTTGGCCGCCCACCACCGATGAGAAGGATCTCGGCGCGACTTATGAAGAGGTCGAAATTCCTGAGGACATGGTTGATGATGCTGCCCTGTACCGCTCGGATCTACTCGACACGCTCGCCAACTTCGACGAAGACATCATGATGAAGGTCCTCGAAGATGAAGAGGTCTCCGCAGAAGAGATCCAGGCTGCGGTCCGTGAGGGCACCCTGAACCACGGTCTCGTTCCGGTTCTCAACGGCACCGCATTCAAGAACAAGGGCGTCCAGCCTCTGCTCGACGCCGTCATCGATTACCTCCCGTCGCCGCTCGACGTTCCGCCGATCACCGGCGTAGACAAGAAGGGCAACGAGGTTGCCCGCAAAGCCAGCGATGATGAGCCGTTCTCGGCTCTTGCGTTCAAGATCATGACGGACCCGCACGTCGGCCGTCTCACCTACTTCCGTGTCTACTCGGGCACCTTCAACAAGGGTGACACCTTGATGAACACTCGCACATCCAACAAAGAGCGTGTCGGCCGAATTCTTGAGATGCACGCCAACGACCGCGTTGACAAGGACGGGGTCGCTACAGGCGATATCGCTGCCGGCATCGGTATCAAGAACACCCGCACCGGCGACACCCTCTGTGATCCGTCTCACCCGATCACTCTGGAAAACCTCGACTTCCCGGCACCGGTGATCGAAGTCGCCGTCGAGCCGAAGTCGAAAGTCGACCAGGAGAAGATGGGCAAGGCTCTCCAGGCCTTGTCTGAAGAGGACCCCACCTTCCAGGTGACGACCAACGAAGAGACTGCCCAGACAATCATCGCCGGTATGGGCGAGCTGCACCTTGAGGTGCTGGTCGATCGTATGAGGCGTGAGTTCAAGGTCGAAGCTTCGGTCGGTAAGCCCCAGGTGGCGTACCGCGAGACGATCACGGCCGCCGTGGTCGAGCACACCTACACCCACAAGAAGCAGACGGGTGGTACCGGCCAGTTCGCGGTCATCTCGGCCACGATCGAACCGAACCCGGGTAAGCACTACGAGTTCGAGTCCAACATCAGCGGCGGCTCGATTCCCAAGGAATACATCAAGCCGGTCGATCAGGGTGTTCAGGAAGCAATGAGCAATGGCGTGCTCGCCGGCTTCCCGACGGTCGACATCAAGGTCATCCTCGAAGACGGAAAGACGCATGACGTCGACTCGTCGGAAATGGCCTTCAAGATCGCCGGCAACGCATGGTTCCGTGAGGTCGTGCGCAAGGCAAAGCCAACTCTTCTCGAGCCGGTCATGGGCGTGGAAGTTGTCACTCCTGACGACTATCTCGGCGATGTGGTCGGCGATGTAAACTCTCGTCGCGGTCAGGTGCAAGGCACCGAGCAGCGCGGCAAGAACCAAGTCGTGAATGCACTCGTGCCGCTCTCCGAGATGTTCGGATACAGTACAGACCTGCGTTCACGCACGCAGGGGCGGGCCACGTACACGATGCAATTCGATTCGTACCAACCCACCCCAGCAAACGTCCAGGAAGAGATCGTCGCCCGAGTCCGCGGCGAATGATCGTCTCCGAACCCAATTCAATGAACAAGGAAGAATAGTTATGGCCAAGGAGACGTTCGAGCGGAACAAGCCTCACGTCAACGTGGGAACGATGGGACACATCGACCACGGCAAGACGACACTTACCGCTGCGATCACTAAAGTTCTCGCTGACAATGTTGAAGGTTCGTCCTTCACTGAGTTTGCGAACATCGACAATGCTCCAGAGGAGCGCGAGCGTGGCATCACGATCAACGTGTCGCACGTGGAGTACGAGACGGACAACCGTCACTACGCCCACGTCGATATGCCGGGTCACGCCGACTACATCAAGAACATGATCACCGGTGCGGCCCAGGTCGACGGTGCCATCCTCGTGGTGTCTGCCGCTGACGGTCCGATGCCCCAGACTCGTGAGCACGTGCTGCTCGCTCGTCAGGTTGGCGTGCCGAAGATCGTTGTTGCCCTCAACAAGGTTGACATGGTCGACGACGAGGAACTCCTCGAGCTCGTTGAGATGGAAGTCCGCGAACTCCTCGACGAGTACGACTTCCCCGGTGATGACACCCCCGTCATCCATGTTTCGGCTCTCAAGGCTCTTGAAGGCGACGCCGACGCTGGCGCCAAGGTCATGGAGCTCATGGCTCAGGTCGACGAGTACATCCCGACCCCCGAGCGCGATCTCGACAAGCCCTTCCTCATGCCGATCGAGGACGTGTTCTCGATCACTGGTCGTGGCACTGTTGTGACCGGCAAGGTTGAGCAGGGCAAGGTTCACACCGGCGACAGCATCGAAATCGTTGGCATCAAGGACACCACCACGACCACGTGCACCGGTGTTGAGATGTTCCGCAAGCTGCTCGATCAGGGCCAGGCCGGCGACAACATCGGCGCTCTGCTCCGTGGTGTCGACAAGGACGATGTCCAGCGTGGCCAGGTTCTCGCCGCTCCCGGCAGCATCACCCCGCACACCGAGTTCGAGGCGCAGGTTTACGTGCTGTCGAAGAACGAGGGCGGCCGTCACAAGCCGTTCTTCTCCAACTATCGTCCGCAGTTCTACTTCCGGACCACCGACATCACCGGCAACATCCAGCTGCCCGAGGGCACCGAGATGTGCATGCCTGGTGACAACACCGAGATGCACGTCGAGCTGATCAACCCGATCGCCATGGACGAGGGCCTCCGCTTCGCTATCCGCGAGGGCGGCCGCACCGTCGGCGCCGGTTCCGTAACCAAGATCCTCAAGTGAGCATCTGATGGCGACGGGACAGAAGATTCGAATCCGGCTCAAGGCCTACGACCACGAGATCATCGATCAGTCGACGAAGAAGATCGTCGAGACGGTGAAGCGGACGCAGGCTCACCTGTCGGGTCCGATCCCTCTGCCGACCGAGAAGCACCGCTTCACGGTCATCAAGGGCCCGTTCAAGGACAAGGACTCTCGGGAGCATTTCGAGATGCGCATCCACAAGCGTCTGCTCGACATCCTGGATCCTTCGCCCAAGACGGTCGATTCGCTTCAGCGTCTCGATCTGCCCGCCGGCGTCGATATCGAAATCAAGATCCAGCAGGCCTAGACCGGCTGCGATCGCAGAACTGAAAGAGCCCCGGGCGTTCCGCCCGGGGCTCTTCGCGCCCAACGTACGATGGAGCGAACCCGGGTCGTCGCCGGGTCGTGAAACGTGTCGGCAAGAGCTAGCGGTTGGCCAGCACGAGGTGACCGACTGCCGTGTTGCTGGCGGCCACATGATAGAAGCGATGCACTTCTTCGGGGGCCGGACCGCCGGCGAGATCAAACATTGCGCCCCGTCCCACCAGCCACATGACGAGTTCGATCCCTTCCGAGCCGGCCTCGCGCACATACTCGATGTGGGGCACCTCTGCGAGAGCCTCTGGATTGGCGATCAGGCGGTCGAGGAAGGCGTTGTCCCACTCGGCGTTGATCAGCCCGGCCCGTGGTCCTTGGAGCTGATGGCTCATCCCGCCGGTACCCCAGACCTGCACATTGAGGTCTTCGTCGAAGTCTTCGACGGCTCGGCGGATTGCTTTGCCGAGTTCAAGGCAGCGTCGCCCTGACGGCACCGGGTATTGGATGACATTGACCGCCACCGGGATCACCGGGCACGGCCAGGCATCGGGTTGTCCAAACATCAGAGATAACGGCACGGTGAGTCCGTGGTCTACCTGGAGTTCGTTGGCGATGGTGAGGTCGAAGTCTTGTTGGATCACCGACTGGGCGATGTGGGCGGCGAGTTCGGGGTGACCGGCAACGTCGGGTACTGGTCGTGGCCCCCAACCCTCGTCGGCGACCGGGAAGCTGGCCGCAAGCCCGATGGTGAACGTCGGAATCAGCTCGGGACTGAAGGCGTTGCCGTGGTCGTTGTAGACGAGCACGATCGCGTCCGGCGTATTGTCGGCGATCCACTCGCGGGTCTTTGCGTAGCCGGCAAAGAGAGGTTCCCAGTACGGGCTGCCGGTGTTGCCCTGGTCGATGGCTGCCCCGATGGCGGGCACATGCGACGTGTAGACGCTGGCCGAGATACGGGCGCTCATTTGTCACCGTCCCACTCGTGGGTGTAGCGGTTGCCCTCGATGGGTCGACCGCCGGACAGCATCATGTCGCGATAGTCGTCCACGTTCATGTCGGTCATGGAGGAGACGATCTCGAGATATGTCAACCCTTCCGATGCGCCGATTTTGGCGAGCATGTAGATGTTGCCGCCGAGGCTGATGAGGGCGTTGAGGTCACGATCGATCACGCCTTGCGTCTGTGCCTCGGTCATCGCCCACTCGTCGAGGTACCCACGTTCATCGGCGAGGAACCGCTCGCGATTCTCGGCCTTCATCAATGACATGCAGAACTGGTTGAGCCGGTAACCGGCCCGTGACTGGTCTGCGTCGAAGATGGTCGTGCCGGGAACATCCAGATACGACTTGTCGAGGCCCACGGACCCTCCTGAGAACGGGTCGAGAACCCCCGGCGGTTGCCGAGGGGACCTTCGCACGACCTCCTCACAGTGTCAACAATCCGCGACTGTCGGGGCCATGGTGAACGGCATGCATCATCGCCACCCGGCGGTCACCGCCAACATGGCCGCCACCCTCGATCACATCTCTGACGAACGGTTCGAGTTGGGGATGGGTGCGGGCTGGAACTTCACGGAATCCGATGCCCGCCAGCGTTGAATTTGAAATCAAGATCCAGCAGGCCTAGAACCCGCCGGATCCCCAGAACAGCGAAGAACCCCGGGCCTGAGGTCCGGGGTTCTCGGCGTCGTCGTATTCGTTGACTTCCTCAGCAGAAGAGAACCAGATCCAATGCGTGGCCTATTCCGCCTCTCCAGCTGCCCCGATGCCGAAGCCGGGGCCAGGCACTACCCCCACGGGGCAGGAAAGATGAAGTGTGAATGATACGGCCAATGAGCTGGCCCCGTAAGTGATGACACCGATGGAACCGGAATCATCAGGGTTCTGAAATGCGATGGCGTTGACGGGCTCCTCGTCCGAGACATCGAAAGGAAAATCGAGGGTTGTGTTCGCGATCGAAACTATTGCAAAGCAGTCCTCGACCATGAAGCTTGACAGGAATCCGATTTGGTAAATACCCGGGAATGGGCCCGACCCAGGTCCCGTTACGCTGGGATCGGTGTCGACGCCAGGCGAGGAGGATGCAATCGTGCCATCCGCGGCGAGTGTGACCCAGAACTGGGTTGGCTGACCGGCGATGTCTGCCGCGTTTGTGGCGATATCGGATTCGATGTCGGCCAGGGCGGGTTGCACGATTTCTTGGTCGTATCGGTAGGTGAAGGCGATGTTTTCCCTGCGGGTGACCTCACGGGCCGGGCAGAAGTTGGTTCCCCCGTCGCAACCGTTGGTGATGCTG
>Ga0315334_10000076_pt1 | contig 66974 bp, 95 predicted proteins | sample M150034915metaG_FD_205555 | JGI IMG/M metagenome (GOLD analysis project Ga0315334, IMG submission 205555) | Ammonia-oxidizing marine archaeal communities from Monterey Bay, California, United States - M1 500m 34915 | ecosystem: Environmental > Aquatic > Marine > Intertidal zone | place: USA... | reverse complement strand
ACCTCTTAAAATTGCTTTGACTCCATCTGATTCATGGTCTTGTAAAATTGATACCTTATCAGATACCTTTGTTTTTGTTCCAATTTCCTCGAATATTTCGTGCAATGATTTATTATTTGCCATTTTAAAATTCTCCAATGTTTTCCATAAGATGCTTCAATTGATTGTTAATGAAGTAGTCTAAAAGCTTAGATCTATCCTTCAATTCATAGTCATTATATGCTTCAATGATTTCTTCTTTTAAGGGATCTGGTATATAAGTTAAATCTACCAGAGTCCTATTGCGAGAATAGCCTCTCATCATTATAAAATCGCAAAATATAATAGGGTCAAGATCGATCCATTCTGCAATTTTCTTCTTTGATAGGGGAACCTGTCGGCCTCCCTCGGTGAATGTATCGTCTTCGCTAAGGAAATTAGGAATTCCATCTCCTTTGTCTCCCCTCATAATATGCTCTTTAAGATATCTTATGGGATCTGGCTGCCTGACAAATTCTTTCTTTAATGGACTCCATTGCTCGACATTATCATACGCTTGAAGCTGCTGAAAATCCTTGTCTCCTGATATGATTAATACTCTATCAGAGGTAAGATATTCTGACAATACCCCAATGATATCATCAGCTTCGCAATAAGGTATTTGCAGTACATGATAAGGAAAGAAATCAATCAATTCCTCTTTAATCTGTTTGAGGGATTGAAATAAAGAATCCCAATTAAAATCAGACTCTTTTCTGTCCTTTGACCTGTGGGCTTTGTACTCAGCGTAGTATTTCTTTCGCCAGTTTCTTCGGGAATCGCAGCAGATAACTAATTCTCCGTAATCACTGGAAAATCTTGTACGATATGATCTCAAGGTATTAAGTACGGTATGTCTTAAAAGCGATTCTTGTACTCCGCCCTTATGTATATGGGGCTGAGACATAACATTCGCGATGAATATTTGATTATAATCAACTAACGTGGGCATTATATAAACTCACTTATCTATTTTCTTGGATAATCCTTGCTGCAATGGATGATATAGGTTAAAATCTCTGAATAATACTGCACGAAATATATCGACTATAGTGGTAAAATCAGTTTGAAAATGATCAGCTTGACAATCAAATCCGCGATCGATAAACACTTGAATCGCATATGGCAGTGCCATTTCCAGAGTTTCGTTAATATATGACTCTGGATCATTGATGGTTGCTAAATCCACTGCATATTCTTCTGGAGTAGATGGGTGCTGTACTACCTCACCTTTCATGCAAGCTCCTCTATGTTATTATCGAAAATTGCTTGAGTTTTGCTCTTCCTCGGCTTTTTATTAGAAGCTATGTGAGTAGTGCATTCGTCCAAAATACCATTCATAAATTTAAGAAATCTCCGTAATTGTGGCTTCTTGAGGTATTTATAAGATTCTTTTAAATCTCTGTCTGGTGATTCAATGACTTCATTGACCTCATCGCGAAGAATAGTGAAATGTTCAATTACTTCCTTAGTCTCTTTTTGAGTTATTTTTTGAGACTGCAATAGCTTGGTTATCGATACTCCATTAGGCTTGAAATCCCTATCCATAAATTTATCTATTTCATATTCCAGTAGACCAGCAACAGAATCCATTTTGATAGATGGAGTTTTTTTTCTAATGGGTGCAGATATAATTGATTGCGGAACAGGCTCCTTGAGAGCCTTTAAGGCTTCTTGAATTCCCTTATAAAACGAATCTTGAGAAATCTTGGGTATTTCACTACCGCTGTTTATGAGTCCTGCAACATATCCAATAGTTGTTGAAATCTTAGAATTTTTCAAATGGTTGATGGATGCTTTAATTTCATAGTTGTCCTTTAGGTATGTCTGGAGATATCGCATCGCATCATTTGAATTTCGATTGATATTATACCAATTCAATGCGTGTGAAAATTCGGTCTTATTAAGTGAATCTTTCCAATCTGGATCTTGATGCTTATTCTTCTTCATTCTCATCTTTTTCTTCATCCTTATATTTTTCTAATAGCCATTCTTTGTGCAATTCTCTTGCATCTTGTGCAGTTTTTACTGGAGTATCTCTTAGTATCTCTAATATTGTTGGTCTTGATTGGTGCTTATATTTTTGAGAATAAGCGTCCAAATAATCCCACAATTCTTTCCATAATTCCTTATTCGTCATTCGGTTTCCCATAATTCTCTATATATTTAACATTTTTAAATTTCGTTGTCATTACTTCTTCATCATATTTGGATTTCTCAGCTAGTTCTATGGTTCCCTTGAAAAGAAAGCAATCGCCCAATTCAATTGGAAGATTAATATGATGAAAAAAGTATCCAAGATTACCTTGCTTATCATAAAATTTATACAAATAATATACATCAGAAACATTACTTGTAAGTGATTTTTTCACTACCAATTTGACAAAAAAATCATCAACAGAATCAAGCAATCCCATAGGAAGTGAATTTTTGACCCTATCATAAAAGTGCTTCTGTTGGAACTTTTGCGTATGTAAACCCCATTCATCTGTTTGCGTTAAATGATCTAAACAGAGATCATATATGTCTTGGGGATCATGGCCAATTGCAACACCTGCCCTAAGAGCCTTTTGAAAATATTCCTGCTTTAGCAACAACGATTTCTTATTCATAAAAGTTCTCTATTAAAATTTCTTCTAAAACGCGATCAATATCTTCAAAAAGTTCTTCAGTATAGTTATCCTCAATACTATCAAGATCTTTGTCTGTCGGCTCTTGATCAACTTTCACATCACCAAATTCATTATGAAATCTTTGGATAAGTTCTTTATCTTTTTTTTCTTTCTCTGTCATTATTTTATCCTCAACTTATTAATTCTACAAATTTTGTTAAGACCACTCTATTAGTCAATTTTGACTTATTGTGCTTCTTAAACGCTGTGGTTAGTACTCTTTTAGTAACTCCATCCTCAACATCTAACTTTTCAGTAGTAGTGTCTAAAGTTTTTCCACCTTTGATGATAAAGAATGCAGTATATCCAAGTTGCTCGCCTACTATAAATCCGTTCTTTCGGAAATTAGTTTTATATTTTGCGAATTCTTGATTATCTTCTATGTCTAACTGGTAGTTAATTGCATTATTCAAATCACTACCCAAACCATCGGCTATATAGTAACCGATAATATTAACGTCAAATCTTTCACGCATTGCACTTAACAATCCGCGAGTTACAGCTGTACGACTATCAACACCATATTCTTTTTTGGTATATTTATCAACTATGTAATTTTTATGATAACTATCACCAGTTGTATTTGGATAATAGCGATAATATCTTTCATCTCTGATGCGGATTGACTTAATCCCAAAACTCCTACCATATTCTGGAGTATCATTATAGATTCCAGTTGGTGGATGTCCATCACCATCAGTCAACAAAACAACATTGACTTTAGAAACACCGTACTTTGAACGAAATTTCTTTACAATATCAAAACCTGTAATAATGGCTTCATTTAACGGGGTTCCACCAAGACTCCAATCACTTGGGAACAAATGATCATTTTTATACCTATAATATCCAGGCCGGAAGTGGTCTGCGATACAAAATAGAATGAATGCTGCATCTTCAAAAGATTTTCCTTTTTGTCTCGATGACAGAATATTCTTTAAATGGAAATTATCCAAAACATAATCATTGTGCATATATGTCGGTGTTTTACCTTTTATATCTACATTAGATGATGTTGAATGGAAACTATAAACGTCAAAAGGAATATTCACTTTCTTACAGAAATATGCTAGATTTAATAACTGCTTTACTGTAGATTCAAACGAACCAGACATAGAACCTGACCAATCGAGGAATAATATCAAACCATGATTTTTACCGCCGGGCAATGTAGTAATTCTCTTGAATACATCTTCACAGAACCTATAACTATGCAATTTATTTACATCAAGAACGCCACTCTTATTGACTTGAGCCCTCATGTGCTGTTCTGCATTTTTCTTGAGTTCAAATTCCTTAACCAAATAGTTAACGGTTTTGATGGAATCATTTTTAAACTTTTTGTAATCTTCTTTCAAGTTACTAAGATCTTCAACACCTGTTCCCGTAAAGAGCCATTCTTTGATTTCTTTATCATAAACTGCACTTTGATCAATAACGAAATCTTCAGAGTTAATATCAGGGATTCCAATATAAATGGGCCCTTCAGATTTATTATCTACCAATTCTTCCAATTCTTGATCTAATTTTCTTTGAGTTTCAGAATCTTGAGGTGGCTCATTGTTTGGGCCATTGCCGGCAGAAGATTCATCTTCTAAATCAGTATCTTCTTCTGAATCATTAGTATTTTCGGATTCTTCTCCGCCCTCATTATCTTTATCAGTACCAGAAGTTGTTTCTTTTGCTTCCTGATCCCCAAAACCTTGCTCATCATCATCAAAAAATTCTGAATCATCTATATTCTTTTCAGTTTCAGAATCACCAGTTGACGCGTAGATTTCTTTTACAACATTAACAACTTCATCAAAAGATTCAAGATTTTCAATACGATTAATAATGGTTTTTTCTTCTGGTGTAAAAGGTATAAAGTCAATATGACTACCAAGCTTGAATTGGAGGTTGATGCGATCGATAAAAGAATAACTATCCAAATCGCGACCATTGATACCAAAGAAATTCTTTTCTAACAACTCAGAATAACCATTCTTGAAGTTCTTACGAAGGCCATTAAATTTACGCTTGATTTTCTTCTCGATACGGGCGTCCTCTACAACATTAAGGAACGACTTTACCGTACCTGCATTACTTTCGTCAATACTCTTGCAAAGTTCTTCAATTTCAATTTGAGGCGTAAATAGTGCATGACCAACTTCATGACCAACCAAAAGATCATATACGTCATTTGAAACATTTTCCCAAATCGGAAGAATCAGTCTACGATTCTTTACGTCAAACGCTGCAGTAGAAACTTGACGATGCTCTACATCAATATTTTCAGTCGCGAGGAGCTTTGCGAGATTGTTTTTCGTAACTTTGTTTATCAACTTTTATTCCTTTGTTTTTTGTCTTACACTATATTAGACGTATTAAAACCGAAAAGGTTTAGGCTAATTTACAAGTTTTTTCAACTTTTTATCCATTCATCTATACGAGTATTAAACTCATCATCATCAACTTTATCAACTTCTGTTAACTGATGTGTTGCCACAATCAAATCTGCAAGAGTTTTACCATTGAGTTCTTCACAAGGTTCTAATGCCAGTTTTTGTTTAACATCCAATGGAACATTACCAAAAATACCCATCATATCGTCATTACTGGTAATATCAACGTTATTATTGTTTTTCTCTCTTGCCAATCGTCTTCTTACTGCTCTATTCATTACAACTCTCCTTTGTTTTTGTCTTACACTATATTAGACGTATTAAAACCGAAAAGGTTTAGGCTAAAATGGCATATGTTCATCTTTTTTTTCAGTTTTTTCTTCAACATCAACATCAACATCTGCGTCAACTTTACCATATAGTTCCTTAAAGGATTGCTTGGTATCCTCATCAAAACGTGCAATACAAAGTTCGATCGCCTTCAACTTATCTTGGAAGATGGAAAAGGCTTTGGAAACATGAACCAAGCGACGAGTTGAAATCACCTCATCAACTCCACCATCGTAATAAGTCTTACGGATGATGTCTGCCCATCTGACCAACTTGTTCGCGAAATCATCGTCATTAATATCATTGTCTTCAAAGGTTTTCTTGATGATCTTAACTTCAGTCGAGTTAGTCGGATATTCCTGCTCAAAGGTGACTGCAAATCTCTCAAGGAAAGCCTCGTTCAAGATGTTAGTTCCTATAAAAGAACCAGACTCAGAACCTTTGCCCTTAGTGTTCGCAGTTGCGATGACATTAAATCCTTCTTTTGGAGTAATCCACTGATTAATCTTTTTGAGAAAAACACCTTTGCCTTCAAGAACTGGCTGAAGTGCGAGAATCTTAGTAGATGCGAGATCAACTTCATCAAGTAACAAAATCGCACCGCGTTCCATGGCTTCGACAACAGGCCCTTTATGGAATTGAGTTTCACCATCAACCAGACGAAAACCGCCAAGAAGATCATCTTCATCAGTTTCAATAGTAACATTAACGCGAATGACTTCACGCTTAAGCTTCGCACCTATCTGCTCAACCATAAAGGTTTTACCATTGCCAGATAGACCAGTGAGGAAAACGGGATAAAAAATCTTGGATTTCAAGATTGCTTCTATGTCGCGATGATGACCCCATGAGACATAGCTAGGATCTTTTGTAGGAATAAAATTAAACGCGTTAGAAACGATTTCTTCAACTTCAACTTCTGCCTTAGGTTCAACTTTACCTTTTACAGAAACCTGTGAAATTTCTACTGAATCTGAGGTTTCATTATCGAGAACTTCAAGAGGAAGGCGATAGTGTCCAGGCTTACCAGAAACTTTATAAGAATCCTCAATCCAACGTACGCTAACCAAAGGAAGTTCACCCTTTAATTTATCGCGAGTACTATAAAGTTCCTTACGAGTAATAACTTCTTTACCAAGTTCATTATAAAATTTACGGACAACTTCAATTCTTTTACTAGTCAATTCACATCTCCATTATATAGTTTAAAACTGCTTCTCAACCAATTCAATACTACTATTATACCATATTTTTATAGGTATGTCAAGGCTAAAATGCATTTATTCTTCATTATCCTTCCAAATCTGCAGATCTGGTTCGCCATTATTTTCACAGGTGCGTCGATCAAAAAAAGGATTGAGACAAGTTACACTTTTCAACTTAATCACGTCAGTATTTAACTTAATCAACAAATCTTTAATCTCTTTTAACTCCTTTTGGATAGTAATTTCTCCTGCCCATTCATCTACAATTGACATTTTTTCCTCCTTTTTCTTAGTTCCTTTACTGTACTTCTTCAGGTGCTCTTGCCGTCTAAGTTCTGCTCTACTTCTTTTTTCCATATCATATTACCTCAAGTAGATGTTGACCCATTTTTGATTTTTGACATCTTCCCAATCATGCGTTTGATCTATTTCGTGTGCAATTGCATCTTCATCACTCGACCAATCACCTGCGTCGATGTTGAATTCGATATTCGTATCGGAACCGTGTTGCGTTTCCAACTCTTGTAACTTCTTGACTAATTCACCTAATTTCATATTATATCCTTTGTTTGTTGTCTACACTATATTAGACGTATTAAAACCCAAAAGGTTTAGTCTAATTTCACTTTTTTCAACTTTAATTCTTAAATGTATCAAACATCTTGTCCATCTCATCAAAGACTCTCTGATGGACATCACGCTTATCAGTTTTTTCCATATCGATGCGAGTGATACTACTCATGCAACCCATACAAAACAACATCCCAAATATCAACAAATACGTTTTCATTCTTTAGTAACCTCTCAACTTTGTTCTTACACTATATTAGACGTATTAAAACCCAAAAGGTTTAGTCTAATTTCACTTTTATTTTTCAAATTTGTAAATTTTTCCTGATGGTAAAATATACTCAGAATTCTTATCAGTAATTAGACCACGACACGCGAGATCTATTCTGGTATATCGTAATGATACTTCACCTGTCATCTTAACACGAACTACAATATTATCATCAGTTGATTCAATCCACACAAAACTTTTCATTAAATTCTCCAATTGTTTGTAATACTACTATTATACCATTTAACCCCGACACCTGATGTCGGGGGTGGTATTTTTTTCTAACTTTTTTTTCAATTCTGCGATTTCTTTTTGTAATTCTACAATACGTCCTCTAAGAATCATATTGTCAATGTAAATGCCCAGAGTATGGCTCGAACCATTCATGATTTCTTCTGGTATTTTTGCCATTTTGCAACTCTCCTTTGTTTGTTGTCTCTACTATATTAGACGAAATAAAACCCAAAAGGTTTAGTCTAATTTCACTTTTTTTCAAAAAAAAATACCCAACCATCTTGGTTGGGTATTTCGTCCATTTTCGATTAATTCATTGAAGCATGAGTCTGCTTTAATTGTTTTTCTATGTTGTCTATAACTTGAATACATCCTTCAAGATCATGAATTTTTTCAATATAGGTTTGTACTTCTCTAACTATATCAGTGTGCTCTCCAATACCAACAGGATGATTACAAAGTATTTCTAAATTTGCAAATATCTTTGCCAATTGCCCTTGATAGTCTCTTTTAGATGCATCTATTATTTTACTGCCCAAACCATTCATTGTGTAATCACTCCTTATTCAGTTGCCAATTCTAAAAGTTCAATTAGTATCTCTAATTGCTCCTCAATATTTTTTACCGTTTTTAAAACTTCACCAATTTTATCAACTTCACCTGTAATCGTATCCTTAATTGAATCTGGTATAGGTATCGGTGATGCTGTCATTGCAACCTTTGCACCAACTTCACCCAATTTTTTAACAAGTTTTTTTGGTCTAAATCTCATCGATTACGACTATGCTGCTTACGGGTCTTTTTCCAATTTAATTCTTTTTTATTACGCTCTATTCCACTACTAAACCTCTTAATCTTACTCTTGGATTTTGCCCTCTCCAAACTATCTTCATCTAATTTTTCCAAATCTAACTTGCTAATGTCAATCTTCATTTCTACTCCTTCTCAGTAAACCATCTATTCATTATATTTGAATTATAATATTTCCTAATACCATCAGAAAATTTTGATGTTAAAACATCATTCTTTATTTGTAATTCGGTTTCTGTATAACCCAATTCACGCTTTGTTTTACATAATTTGATAATAACAAATTTGTACTGTTCTTTACCAATTTCTGTAATTTCTTCATTCAATTCTTTACACGAACCAGTGTAAGTTTTCCAATCAGATTCTTTGATCACCTTCTTTCTATTTATTCGACCTTTGACTTTTTTTCTATTTGTAAAATTGAATTGTTTCTTACCAATATATGAACGTCCAGTTTCTTTATGAATAATCTCATATACAAAACCAAACCATTCATCAAATTCAAAATCAATCTCAGTTGTCCAATGACCATAATCCATATCACAATTATTTATAATCTTTTATTCATCATATTAGCAGTATCTACTAATTCCTTAACGCGCTGTTTATAATCATCTTGCGGTACCAGTATTATTGCACCAACTTTCTTACGGAGCTTTTCTAAAAATGGACTGAGTGGCTCTCTATCGGTTGCAACTGGATCATTTGGGAACAACTTCGCAAGAACATCACTGGCATCATATTCTCCGCCTTGATCAACATCTTTGAACCTGACTGTCAATCTCTTTTTGTTGAATATAATCGTTTCTATCTTGAATTTGGTTATGATATTCTCATTCCAAGCAGTTACAGATGGATCTTCAGCACTTTTCATTTTGAATGCATTTTTAATCTTACCTTGAGTAGAAGTCTTTTTAAGGAACCTTTCAATCTCATCAAAGAACATTCTAATTGCCTTATTTGCAGTACTACCAAACCTTGCTAGATCTGGAAACGAACCTTGAGTTAATGGCTTACCATATTCCTTTTGCCACAATTTTGAAAGCTCTGGCTCTAGTCTATTGATAATTTTGAGCTTTATCTTATCAATTTCATTACCTATAGTGGGAAATGCATCCTTAAAATTCATTATTTCGACCCATCTCCGACCCTGATTGTCCTGATAGCTATAAATATCTTCATCTGCTTCAAAGATAGCCAATCCCTTAATAAGTGCCACTGCCCCACCCTCTGTTGCGATACCAGATACCAATGTTTCGATTCCGTCCTTTGATGCCCAATCAACAGTAGATATCTGTGCGGAGCTGCCTTGCAACTTAACCAATTTTTCCATGCCATTTATAGTGGTTGAATGTACCCCATACATATTCTTCACTTCTGTTATACGCTTCCACATAGGTAGAGATAGTGGTATATGAACATAGGTTCTAGCGACCTCTCCGAATATGAGATCTTTGACAGACCAAGATTGAGAATTCTCTGCTAATAGAAAATCTTTAAAGTTTTTCATTTGTTTTTAGACCTTACATAATCGAATGCCTGCTTCTTTATTGCAGAAATTATTTTATCATTACCCGATCCAATTCCACCAGCAATGAACACTGCTGCTCTATATTTTTTGACCATCTGATCAACATCCATAGTCATATTCTTATATTGACGATACTCTATCACAATTCTATCAATTTTGAATTTGGTCATTATTATTTCATCCCAATCCGCATGATATCTCATACTACTTGGCGTTGTAATCATTATCTGTATCTCTCGTAAATTTTCTTTAACGAGTTTTTCTGCACCATCAACAAACATCTTTATCGCAAGTGCCTTTTCCTTACCAGTACCCCTACTATTAACCCCACCAATATGATTGAAATTATACACATTATCTGTTCGCCAGCGGTCTGGATCTTCTGGATCAAAGGAACCCATCTTTTTCTGCAACTCTGGATTGTCATCTTGCATAACTATGACTTCCATATAGATGTCCTCACGCAAATCCCTAAATCCTGTTACCATCTTGTGCTGCAAATCTCCAAATCTATCCATCTTATGCGTAATATTTAGCCATCTTCTACCCTGAGTGTCTCTCCAAGTACCATAATCCATACCCATTTCAACAACAGGCTTTCCTTTTAAAACAACCCAAACGCCACCCTCAGTCAATACACCATACTTGGTATCAACAAAAGATTTAATTACCTTATCACTGGTATCTGACATTGCAGGAACACCTTTTTTACTACCAGAAATACGCTTGATACTATCCAGCCCTTCTAAATCTGTGATATGAACAGCATATTTGTCTTTTTTCTCGCCTGTAAGTCTCTCCCATACAGTTTGCGATAATGGAATTAGAACATCGGCATCATCACTCTCAAAAATTATCTCGTTGACAGATGTATCACTACCTTCAATTAGATATTGCTTGAAAGATTTCATTTTACCCCACGCTTCTTCCTGACTACCTTTGCAAGTGCCAGACTAGAGACAAATTTGATCTTGGCATCAATTATCTTTTCCAAATCCTCAATGCTCATCTTTTCTAGCATATCATCCAATCTTTTATAGGTTTTAGAAGTTGGATCAATAAGTTCTATCTTACCCCATTCTGCTCTTAACTTCTTAATCTGACTTGGGGAAAATCCTGCTTCTGTTATATATTCTTTAAAGTTCTTCATTTGTTACCCCTGTTCTAAGTATTGTACTGGTACTTGTGGGAAGTCATCATAATATAGACGCATCGTTTCAGCTGCTCTTTGTGCTATTTTCCAACCATCATCTGATTTAAAAATCCCAAAAATAATACCAACAGCAACTCCAGCTGCAGTCCTATCCCTCATAGAACCAGTATTTTCAAACCATATCCATGCCTTTTCTTCATAATTTGTATACCTACCATCACACAAATCTGCAAATACTGCAAGTCCATCTACCAATACATCGAGTGCTGGATTGTACCCATTTGAACGATGAGAATTGATATAATCCCCATCTTGAACATTCAATTCATCATACATCAACGGATTAACTAAATCCCCTGCATCAAACGAATCACCTATTACTGGACAATCCACATATGGAGCCCAATTATTAGTTGTACCAGAAACTTCCCAAAATGGTACTTTATAGATACCGCCAGCATATGAAAACATTATATCTGTAAACTCATTATCATTACTAACTTTTCCAGTTTGTAAAAATTCCATTAAGTGCACTGCATCAGCACCACTATCCACGGATGCTGGTTCAGTACTGGATTCTATTAACAGACGTATTGCATCCGGCGTTTGTTGTCTTATCTGTGCATAATAGACCCCAACTCTTGATTGAATCGTATCATCAAACTGTACACCCTTGCTAGATACATATATATGATCCACTGGTATGCTATTCTGTTGTCCTAAATCTTCTATGTCTTGGCCCAAAAAATCATTGGTCACACCCATCAACAGTACTTCAAACTGATTCATCGAAATCTCATCCCATGATCTATAATCCTCCCCGACATCAGCAAGCATATCCTCAAGCATTTCAAGACCACCTCTTTTCATAATAGTTTCAACGCCATCATACCAGCTTCTAATAATATAAGCCTTGGTCTTTTTGGATATTGGAATAGCAGTATATCTTCTGCCTATTCTTGAACCCACGCCATAATGCAAATGTTGCCAAATTTCTGTAGTGAATGGTGTTTTATCCCCCTCAACAACTCCCTCTTTAAAATCAGAAATTGCACCATACTCTTTAAAACTCTTTTGGCCCCAATTTGTATTAACTTCTTCATAAGCAAGCCTAAGATTTTCCACGCCCTCATCCTTATCAGCAAACTTATCAATTACATCCTCAACAATCTCAAATTTCAGTCTATGGGCATCAAGCATAATATGCTTCAATTTACGTCTGTGGCTTTCTGGATCGTTAGTTCTACTGGTCTGAAAATACAATTTCGATAAACTAATCCACCTACGACCTTGCGTATCCAACTTAGTCCAAAGATCTGCTTCAGATGTTAACACAGGATAACCACGCAATACCATGATTACTCCACCTCTAGTTGCAACTCCACCAGATGCCAACGAATTTAACTGATCTCTAGGATCTGTCATCACAGAGATTTGTTTTGCAGTATTTTGAATTCTGAGTAAGTTTGGTGCACCAGTGGCATCTGTTATATGTATGGCATACATAGGTTCATTAGCAGTTCCCTGTATACGTTCAAGCATTTTAGTACTTATAGGAAAGTGACTGTTTATATGAAATACAAACTTATCAGTTTTAAGAGTTTCTTCGGTTAGAAATACTTTAAATGATTTCATTTTTTTCTTTTTATTATAGAGTACTTGGTTTTTGGATTCACCTGCTTTTTATTATAATCAACTCTATCTTTCAGCCACCAGTAATCTTTTTTTTCCTTTTCCTTTTTTAATTTTGTACTTTCATTGGTATTACCACCGCCCCAAAAATGTTGAGTTTCCTTAGTTCTTGGCACATTGTCCTTTATCCAATCCAAAACCTGTTGATTGACTTCATCCTGATCATAGAACGGCTGTCCTTCACGCTTCAATGTAATATAGGTGAAATCCTTGATTATAGGGAATGCCGGCTTCTTTAGAAAAACTCCACCTAGACCAGTATCCAATTCAGAATCACCAACTCTCCTACCACGACGCGTACCTTTCGCATCTTCTGGATCTGTATAGAAAATAGTATTTTCCTTATTGTTCAGTATTACATGAACCCCGCCATCTAGTCCTAAAACACCCTTACTCCGTATCAATTGATACATAGTATTCGCAGCACCTTCATGAGTTTTTAAGAGGATGTCATCAGGAACAACCCGCGATCGCGATTGGTTTCTTTCTACTGCAACATGATAATTTGTTAATACCCATACAACATGAACGTTTCTCGCATCATATCCAACTTTGTGTAAGTCTGGTAAGACTTCTGCAATATCATCCATGTCCTTCAACGTTACATCAAATAATATATTGGGTAAATGTCTTGCATCCAAATCCTTCAACAAAAGAGTTAAAGATTTATTCTTGACCCCTATTTTTTTGACTGCCATATGAAGTGCAAATACATGGTCTGGATTTTTCAAGTCAAGATCACCCAATAATCGACCCTTTTTGTCTAAATATTTCGGATTAACGTTCCCTTCCCAATCAGTAGAATCTTTTTGTATTCTAGAAATTTCCATAAAGGCCCTTTTCCACTCATCTACATCGCGAACCTTGAACTTGGAAATTTCCATGAAATTTTTCTGTGCGAACCCTTTACCAGAACCCGCACCACCTGCCATGAATACAATCTGACCGTACTTCTTTCCTTGATTGAAAAGGATCTGCTTCTCTATTAAAAATTCCTCGAAAGTTTGCATTGATTCTTCCTTAATCGTGTCGTTTTCCGCCTTTAGTTTCTTCTGGTTCTGGTACTTTGTCTGCACCCTTATCCTCTAAGAACAAGTGACGCAATGATTGTTTTTGCTTCTTATTTCTTCTTTCCATAGCATCATAGTAATTATCATCATCATCATAGATGAACTGCAGTTCCTGATGTTCTATAAATTCATATATCCTATCAGGATGCGTACTAAATCCCATCCATGTCATAACATCAATACCAAATCCCAATTGTATGTTAGTAATACGAGAACACAAACCTAGCAATTCTCCATTATTACCATGAAATAAACCTCCGCCAGAATTACCAAATATTGACGGTGCATTGTACATCAAATATGCTTTTTGATCTATCATCTCTCGTAAGTAGGTTAGTTCACCCTTATTTGCAAATGGATCATGCAATAAACTACAACCACTTGTCCAAACCTCATCAAATAGTTTTAGATCTTCAATACCACTTTCTGGATATATATTAGAAACAAAATCTAAGGGCTTGATATTGGTAAGTCTAACTGCGGCGAGATCATGATTTTTGTCATATGCAATAATTTCAGCTTGGGTACTGTTTGCCGAAGCTATTTTTGAACCTATATAATCAAAAACTTCTACTGTAACTTCTTCAGATACGTCCTTTTTGATTTCTCTTTTTAATAAGGAATCCCATTCGGATTTAACTGTAACTGCATCTGAAATAACATGCTCACAGGTTAATACGACATTAATAAATTCACCCGGCTTATCAGGATCTTCTTTACTATATACGACTACTCCACTACCACCAGCCTTTGCAGTTCGTACTCTAGTAACTGGATACAAAACCTTTTCGTGCAATTGTTCTTGGTTCATTTTATAATCTCCCATATAATTCTTATCACAATCCAATGTAAAAATAAAGTAATACTCAATGGCAACCAATACTTATACCAAATGAATAGTAAAAAATAACGTATTTTGAAATATTTATATAACGTATTCATAATATGATTCCTCAATATTATTTATAAATCACATATAGACTTTTAAAGCATTCTCACCTGAGTTATTGAATTAGTACCAACTTTCCATTTCCTTTTTGTTTCTGGTATGAATAATTCAATTATATCATCAAAATCATCCCACCATATTCTCTTGACTTCACATACATTATATTGACCTAAAGCCAATACAGTAACCTTTTTTTTCTTAGTTTTTGCTTCATTCAAAACGGATAACTTTTCTTCTATGCATACACCTTCTAAACTAGACATTAGATCGCCCCCCTAATCAAACGACTGTAGTAACCGTATTATCAGTAACCTGATTTCCGATAAAAAAATCTTCCAATAAATATAATAAAGTAGTACTGCATATAACATATGTATTTATAATTTTATAAATATCTATTCTTCTTGGCGAATTTATAGATTTTTTTAACCTTCTTCCTTAATTTTTCCATTCTTTTTTTCTGACCTTTCTTCTTCGTCATGGAAATTAATTTATCTAATTTTTCAACAATAACATTACAACTTTTTTTGACTCCAGTACCACTATCTAAAAAAAGTTGATTATAATCAATAGGCATTATCTTCTCCATACAGTTTCTTCTAAGCCTTTGCATTCCATGCCATTTCTCCGAAATAATCCATTATATATCCGTACACTCTCATTATTCACAGTTACGCCTATTTTTGCATATTCAATCACTACATTCTCTAATCGAGTAAGACCATTCAAAACAATACCTTCCCAATCACCTAAATGTGGCCTTTTCACTTGATCAGATGTAAATCGAATAGGCGTTTCCATTGTACCAACACCGATACAAAATGCACCCTTTTCGATAATTAATTTCCCCTTAGTTTCCAATTCACCATAAACGACAGAACCATTTTCTATCCGTAGATATGCACCTTTCAATATACGGACTGTGCCTCGTAATCTAGTTGTATCTGTATTCAATATTTGGACATCAACAAAATAATCACCTTGCAACACACGGTACTTCCCCTTTGCTTGGCCGGGATCTTTTATGATCTGAGTTACAGTCATAGTATATTCATCACAACCACACAACAACACCCAACACATCACAAAATATTTCATTATTTTTCCATTTTTAAATTTTCTATCTCTTTTCCTATTTCTTCCATTCGTTTTTTCTTCCAATTTACCATAGCTGTATTATCAATGCCTGGCATAGTAGAAGTGTGTTCTTTATCTGGTGCTATATAATAACTCGAAACTTGTTTCAATTGTATCTCTAAAATTCCCAACTTTTTCGTAATTTCCTCAATGTTCAATTTCCCCCCTTTCCAGTGGTCTGTCTAATATATTCTCTTAATAGTATTCCAGATTTACCACCAATCAAAGGTGATGCTATTTTCAGTTTTTTTATTGCTTCACATTTGTCTCGTCTGGTAAGTCGTTTTTGCATTCTAATTGCCTTTCCAGTTTAGCTATTGTTTCGTTTGCCTTCTTTAATTTTCTTTCTAATTCCAACTCCTTCCGTTGTCTGTATGAAATTTCTTCTTCAAAAGTGACTGCCTGTTCCTTAACTAATCCACTCTCTGCGAAATCACAACTAACTACCACCAAACAAACAAAGATTAACCACATCATAAAACAGATGCCTTTAATCACTAGCGTTCTCCAGTAAAGTGTTATCTTGCTCTGCATTGTTGAACCAAAAATCGATCACTTTTGACCAACTTCCAACAAATGCTCCGATTAATACCAAAAGCACATCTTTCCAACCCTCACTAATTTCTTTTTCTGTTGCAATGAATATCATCATTAGTACTAAAATCATCGCAAAAATGGCTATTATGGATATAGTTGAATACCACTTTCTCTGACTTCTATACATAATCAACTTCAAAAGTTCCTCATTTATTGCTTGTTCATTCTGCTCTTCCAATACATCCATACTAACTTCACCTTCTGCCTTTCTTTTTAATCGCCTCTCCCTCGCCGATTCCTCCCCTGACTTCGGAATTCCTGTATCATCTTTTGCCTTTCTTCTGGAGATGCGTTCTGAAATTGTTGTATCTGTGCTTGCCATTGTTCACCACCTCTCATTCTTCTGCTATTAGTTCTTTGTCTAGTTCCTGTATCCTCTTTTTTATTTTCAGTGACTTTAGCGCTAGTTCCACCACTGATAGATGTACTATTTCCTTTCCGAGTTTTGGCTCTTTTCGCAGATGACGTATCAAGAAGTCCAAAAGTTTCTCCTTTAATGTCTTCTTCATCTAATCGAACCATCCCTCTAACAATTTTTTGAACAATAGTATCACCAATAGTGTCACCAACGCTAACAAAATAATCTCTACCATTTCTTACTTCCCTCACATATGCTTTAACATAATTCTCACCTATTATCGTTGCAATCAATTCATACTTCGGAGATCTATCTGGTAGAGTCCAACCCAAAGGCCTGAATAAATTGTTACTTATAATTGGCTTATAGTATTCGTACCCAACATCATCAAATTGATATGGTTGGGCAGTCAACAAACTAACAATCAGGTAAAGATGGATCATAATAATCTAACATCAACTCCTTTTTCACCCTTAAAGGATTATTTTTTATATAATCAGACCAACCATCAGCCCATGCCCTCTCTCGCGATACAAACACTTCTGTAATTGAAGAAAGTGCTTCAGAATGAGTAGTATTTGGGAATTCTTTCATAAGATCATTCATCAACCCTTCATATGCTATGAATGCCACTGAATCATACATCTCATCTGCATATAGCCAAGTTAAAAAATATGAAGTATCGACTGTTATGTTTGGATTATCATCTACTCTCTTTTCGATGAAATCCTTTCTTGCATCTGCTTCATTGTAATATACTGGCATTTTATCCCCCTATCCAACTAATTATTTCTTTAAATCCTACTACTGCACAAAACCATTGAAATGTACAAAATGTTAATATAGAAGCCCATACTAATACTTTAATTAAATCGCCATCAAACATTAAACTATTTCACACGCCCCACCTGCACATGCTAATTCTCCTTGCAAGTTTGTATTATCATCCATCTCCAAAACATTTTCAAGATTTATCTCTTGTACATATTTAGAAAACCTCTGATACTCATTTTCATCTATATCTTCAAATGGTGCCTGCACATAAGTTCCTGTGTCATATGGCAAGAACGACAGACCATTAAAAGAATCTTGATTATCCCACAACCACTCACGAACTTCAGTCCAATCTTTCTCTTGTATAGAAACTGTTGCAGAAACGTTGTGAGTATTCATTCCATACTGATGCCCTGGCTTAACCCAGTTGTTTGTGAAGTATTTAACCCTATCAAGGAATTCGTTGACTTTTTCTGTTCTAATCTTAGCACGTGAAGGAGCCTGTACTGGAACTGTGATGACCGCCCCAGGCCCGAATTTCTCATCTTCAACAAGTTCTGGTAATGTTTCCAATAGATATTGATAGATGGCTTCGTTTTTTCCAACGCGTATTCTCCTTTTATAGTAGTGATTATGCCATGCATGGATACCAGATGATGTGCCCAGAACAAGTGATCCTGTTCCCTCGGGCTTTATACAAGTCACTCGTTTTGCAGGATTTATACCAATCAATTTTGCAACACGCTCATTCTCTTTTACCGCCTCAGATGCCGCTTCGGTAAAATCAAACTCACTTTCATCTATAGATGCAATACCTGTAAGTGACACGCCAAGAAGTGCTTCCTTTTCAGTTTGCTTTTTCCATTGGGCTCTTAAATAATGAAAATCAGTATATGATGCCTGCAAAGTACCCAAGAAAGCAGCTGCACGTGCACGTCTATTCAAATCCTCTTGCGATTCTAAATTAGACACATTAATAGATGTCAAATTACAGAATTGATATGGATTAAGACTTATTTCACAGCAAGGATTTGACCCAAGTTCAACATTGTTAGTAAAGTACATACCCGGCTCTCCAGAACCAGAATACTTGATGACATCCCATTTTGTATCAAACAGATCCTTAGTAATTAATGGCCGTGCAATTACAATTGAATTGTTAGAACGTGCTCTTTCTGGATAGAAATAATACCACTCAATCTTTCCAGTTTCTTTGAACTGTGTATAAGTAGATTCATTCAAAAATACATTTTCAGTCTTATAGTATTTTTCATTTTTCCAAACACTTACACGAATATTATACACACCATCTTCAGCTGATAAAATTTCTTCTTCAAGTACATCATAGGCTGATTTACAGCCCATCATTTCTTCATCATCTATACTAAACAATGAAATAAGTGCACTCCTACGAATTCCACCAGCAAGTACTGCATCTGCAATTATACATTGAATATCATGACATTCAAGTGGAGTAAGCTTCTCGCCATCTTTTTTATTATCCAACATGGTTTGAATCTGATTCAATGACTTTTTAAGTGGTTCTGGGCCAGGGGCTTTACCACCACTTATAACCAATCGTGCACCTTTATCTCGTATTGACCTATAATCAAATAATGGAAGTGCCCTATTATCAAAATATGCTCTCATTAAAACTTTTATTGCATCAGCCCAACCTTCAATGCTATCTTGTATCAAATACCTACGAGATTTTATAGGCTTCCTAATTTCTGGTAATTTGTCTACATGATGTCTCTGGACACTATATCCCACTCCCGCCCCCGATAGGAGTAGGAACATTGTTTCAGAAAACGCCAATATATCCTGTACTGGTAAGTATGAACAATTGAACATTCGCGAAGGATTTACACCTATTGCATCTCCTGCGAATTGCATTGATCTCATAGATGGAATAACATTCTTTTTATAAACATCTTTATAAATATCCTCAATTCCACCTTTCAAATCTGGATATCTATCCAAATGCATTTCTTTATTTCTATCAACCGTTTCTTTGTATGTTTCTCTCCTGTTCTTCTCAGGCAAATACTTAGCATATTTCATATGATGTATCAAATCACTAAGTATTGCTAAATTCTTCTCCATTTCTAATTCTCCTTATCCACAAATATCTTCCCAATTTCGTGCATCATCCCATTTCCCTACGGGATATGACAAACCTATTCTGCTAAATATCATTCTACCACTATTACTGCCTGGAATTTCAACACCTTCAAAAGTAAATGGAACATCCATCTTCTTAACGTGTTGCGACCAACCTTGTGCTATTTGTCCTATTGATACCTTTTTATACCTTTCAAAAACAGTAGGGCTGTCTGAATTATAAGCTCCACCTATCACCCAAGTCTCATCTCCTGTATATTCTTCAACCCTTACGACAATAGCATCCTGCTTGTGTTCTTTTCCAAGTTTATTTGCAAGTTCCCAAAAATCCTTCGAGGAAACTTCATCTGTTCTTACCACTAAATAAGACCTTTCAATTGCATCAACTAACTTATCCTCTGGACATGCATCATATGGTGTTCCTTCTATACTACATTCACGCCAGTGACCGACCAATTGATAAGGGCCTAATTTGACCTTATTCCATTCACTTCTCATGTTTCTATTTCTTTTTATATTTTCTGCTTTACTATATTCAGCTCTATATGCCGTTATCATTACAAAATCATTCTTTTCTGTATCAACCCTTTGTAATAATCTAGCCAAACCTGCCTCTGTGATTAAATTCACATTATCACTATCTATACCATATGCATCCATATGAGATATATTCTCAGTATCAAAAAAATCCATAAAACCTTTCATTCTATTCTCCTTAACAACGTTTCCAATGATTTATAGCTATCTTTGCAGACAATCCATTGTGGGTATTTCTATTTATCAAATTCAATATTTCTTTTGTATTCATGCCCAATAAAAAAATTTCATTAATATCTTTTTTTTCTATGGTATCTGGCCAGACAAAAATATCATGACCTAACTCCACTACTGATTCCATTCTATTGACTATTTCTTTATTCCTACATTCATTATCATAAACGAAAGTTAATCCGCTATGAAAAATGTCAGTAGCAACAGTGCAATCAGAGCCAGCCATACCGATACTATTAGGAAGAAACATACTATCAAAAGGCCCTTCAAGAATATAAACCCTTTTATTAATATCCACCTTATCCATCCCATAGATTTTAGGAAAATCTTCCCTAATTTTGATCGTAATGTATCGGAGTCCTTTTCCATTTAGATTTCTCCCTTGTAGTGCAACGAGATTCTTCTCTCTACTATAAAATGGAATTATAATACGACCTTCAGAAGCAAGAGCATCATGTTTTTTAGGAAGGAGCTTATTTACAAATTCTCTAAAATCGTCTGTATAATAAAGCTCATCAAGATTTGGTAGTTTCCTACTTTGTAGGTACTTCTTAGCCACGTGCGAATCATCTAAGTTATTAATCGGTATTACATCACCTGTAGTAATATAATCATCCAATTCGTTAATATTGAAAATTGGTTGCTCGAATTTAAATTTTGGTTTTTGGTAATTTGAAAATCCATTTTCTCCAGAACGGAACCTTTCCATAACATATTCTTTGTGCAACTCAGGATCAAAATCTTTAATAAAGGTTGATGCTGTTTTACCTATCCCACAATTATGACATTTGTAAAACATATCATTATTCTTTCGATAAAAAAATCCACGAGCCTTATTTGGGTTCCTCTTTGAATCACCACAAAAGGGGCAACGGAATTGAAATAGATAATCACCCTTTGATTGGAACTTGTTAAGACGTGCGGATAGCGTATTTATGTATTTAATATCAATATGTATCATACCTATAGTATACCATAAAAATACTAGTTTGTCAAGGCTTATTTCATTAGTTGAAAAATAGATAAAATAGCACTTGCAAATGCAGGAACACTAGCACCAAATATAATAATCTTCCAAGAGATTTTTAAAGTGGTTTCTATTTCCTTCAGCCTAAGTTCAATATGATATAAATGATTGTCTCGCATTTCCTCCATCGTTGCAGAAAGTTTGTCAACTCTGTCACTAACTGCTCCAATACGCTCTGCTAAAACTTTACTAAATTCGATTTTTTCTTGTTCCAATGACATTTAATTTACCTGACCCGATTTCTTTTTCTTTTTCTTTTTGTTACGCCGAATTAACTTTTTCTGTGCTGCTTTTGATACTATTGAAGGATCAGTTAAGCTAGGTATGCCACCACTACTGATACTTGTTGATGGTGCTACTTCACTTAAATAGTTTTTTGCACTGGTTTCTAAATCTTCCCATACAAATTTTAAGAAGGTTTTTTCTCTTAGGACATTTATCTCACTGTCATCATATTCTTCTTTGAAGAACATATAAGATGCAGCTGCAAAGCTCCCAAGACTCTTACCAATTATAGGTACTTTCATTATCAACTTTTTCAGATTCCATACCATCCTCTCAAAATAACCATAAGCTTTCTTTTCAGCAGTACCACTCAACTCTCGCTTCTTTTTCAATATATTACCTTCATCATCAATAATTCCAAGCTTATAAGCTTTTGTCTTGTTGAAAGGTTGGACTAGAGCCTTGATAAATCTGAACACCAAATAATAATCTACTCCAGTTGATATTATTCCCATCGTATTCTTAACCTTTTTATAACTTCTTGATTTAACGGTATGTCTACAGTATTAATTTCACCCTGCTCCAATCCATGAACTACGTCAGGCAATCTATTCAAACCTACTAAAAACGTTTTTAATAGTGACCAATAGGATTCTTCCAACTTAAAAAACAAAATGGTAGTTGTACTATTTCCAAATATATTATAGAGAGTGAGAAGGTGATTGGTTATTAGACCGTCCTTCAATTCTCCCTTGTTTTCATACCTATTGAATAAACGCTTGATATATTTAATGTGATTAAGATCTTCATAAAAGTCATCTAGTCCTGTACAGGAAGGATTATCATAATTCTTCGCTGCGTACAAGAAAAAATTGTCATCATTAATCACATCAAACATAACAAACCTTTAATTTAATTATTCGGGAAATTCGTCTATAGACCCTTCTGCTTCACCTGTAATTGAACTCATTGCTACCAATGTTTCATATTGAATCCGACCAGCACGACCGCCTGTTCCAACAGTTCTCTTGACCCAGCCTGGATGTTGAACAGTTGCAGGTGAGCCAGAACCCAACGTCGCCACAGCTGTTGCTGTAACACCAGTAAGAGTACTATTTCCAGAACCGTCAACTGTAATGTCAACTGCAATACCACTATTAGCATTGTCAACATTTGATGCTAATTTTATATTATTAGCATCCACAAAAATCACATAATAAGTTCCTGCAGATAGTCCTGTAGGAAGTGTATTACTACTAGCCAAAGTTACTTCATCACCAGTTTCCATTTTATGTCCTGTAACCGTAATTTGATCCGTTGCTGGATCAACTGCACTAGCACCATTAAAAGTTTTTGCTACAGGTGCTGTAATCGCAAGTGCCGGTGCAGGATCATAACTTGCTCCCTGATTTGTTATAGTAATTGATGTAACTTTTCCTGTTGTTGCACTAACAACCGCAGTACCAGCTCCAGCACCAGATGCGACAGTAACGGTTGGTGCAGATGCATATCCAGTTCCGCCACTATCTACAGACATTGAAACAATAATACCTTCACCACCTGTCGTTTCAGCAGTAGTAACTCCAAAAATAGCATTAGAATCTGAAATAGATAGATTTCTTGGTGTTTCTCTTTTATGGACTGCTTTACTAGCACCAGCATCGGCCCCTGCATAATTAGCAGTCAAAGTTAATACAGTATCACTAGTAATAGACTTTACTCTATTAGCAGTGGTGTCTGTCGTAACCATAAGTAAATCACCAACATCAATTTCGTCAGTAAACGATGTACCAGATCCAGTGACCGTAGCACTGTTGCCGGCAACTGTTACTGTACCTGTCAGTGTTGATTTATCCACATTTCCCCATAAACTCATGATTGTTCTCCTTTTGTATTATTTAGTCTTCTTCTGATTTCTCAGCTTTTTTGGTTCGGCGTGCTTCAATACGCTTTACGGTTTCCCTATATGCTTTGGTTCGACCATCAAATGATGTATTGACTTTTGATCTACGCTTTCCATCTGTTAATCTGGTTGATGTAGTTTTATATACCTTAGTACGTCCATCAACCTTTTCTTTTTGCTCTTTTTTTTCATCCTCTTTTGGTGGCCCTGATAGAATCTTTCGTATTTTATCCACCAGATCGGGATCATGTGCTTGTACAAATGGGTTATCATCCATTTTTATTCTCCTTTTAAAAAGTCCTCGACTATTTTTGTTAATTCCTTGTTTCTCTTTTTCTTTGATTTATGATTATTTTCAATAACTAAATCCCATTTATCCCAATCATTCAAAGAATTTTCTATAACGTGTTTATTGTCCTCGGCATCTGGTCGATTTATTCGTATCAGTTTACCATTGCAATCAAGAATCCTTTGTGCTTCATTTGGAAATCTTACATCATCAATAATCCAATAATCTGTAGCCCAAGTGAATTCACCCATAATCTTTTCATTATCACAACCAAAAAGGGAATTTACCCAAACATTCTCATCGCCACAATCTCTAGCTGTAGTACCAATTGTTTGAAGAATTTCACGATAATTGGATAAAATCAATCCGCTATTAGACTTCCTAGTATGAATGTATATTGGAATGTTGTCTCTTTTATCCCTTTGTATTTCTTCTTTATTGCTTCTATATAATTTAGAAACTATTTCATATATTGGACTCGCAAAACTCTTTATCTCGCACGTCTTTCCATTTTCTTCTAATGCCTCTTTGAAGATTTTTGCCACTCTGGACTTTCCAGACCTTATCTTTCCACTTAATCCGATAACCATAATCACTCCATTTTCTATTGAATCGCAACCTGCACCTACGCCTTAGGTTACTGTACATTTACAAATTTTTATAAACTATGAATACTTCACCCTTGTCTACTGCACCATCACCCCCCGCATCAGACTCAAATTCTTCTTTTGTTGATGATTGATTTACGTTTGGTTTATCAGACGTTAAATCGACCCATACAATACCGCCAGAGTCTTTGACTTGTTTGACCATCTTTTTAGCTTGCTTCAATGTATTTGAATCATCAATTACATCAAAATTTGCTGTGTCTTCTACTATATCTAAACTTTGTGCAAATTCTTTGAAAGATTTGAAAGTTCTTTTTTCGGTTTTCATACTTTCCCCTTTGGCTAATTTGGTAGCGATTGCATACATTACTTCTTTCCATTTATCGCCATAATTCTTTTTAAATTCTGCTGTTTTCTTTTTTAACTTCAATACATATTTTTCTAACCTTTTATTTTCGTCAGATGTCAGCGTTCTTTCTTGGACTTGTTCTTTGACATTCATCCATTTTCGCACATCGTTGTACAACTTTTCCTTATCTGAATCTGACATATTTGGTACTCCACTTTTAAAACTATCGAGATCACCATCTACTACAGCCTTTCTCATTTTGGATGCCGACATACCTTCTACACCCTGAGCATCTGGATCTCTTTCACCAGCAGATACGATTTCTATTCCATTAGAAAAATCATAAAAACCATGTACTGCTTTCTTCCCATTATATTTATTCAAAAGCCTATCAAATTCTGAAATCCTATCCGACCCAACTACCATCATCACCTTTTCATAACCAGCATCATATAATTTGGTTAATATATGAATTGCTGTCTTGCACTTTTTATTGGATATGATGTTCTTAACATATTTAGGAAATGCCTTTTTCATATATTTAAATTTCACTTCATGAGGTAAAGGATCTTTATCTGGACTTTGCGACCAACTAGGATAGATATAGAAATCAGCCTTATTCTGTTCGGCAACACTCTCAACTTTCTTGATCAATTTTTCATGACCTACAGTCGGCGGGTTGAATCTACCAAAAGAAAACACTACAGTTTTCATCTAAAAAACCTCTTTATTCTAGTTCTTAAAAAACCTATCATAAAAAATACGTCATACAAAACACACAAAAAACTTTTAAAAAACCACAAACCTAATCTAGTTCGCAAAAGTACATAATCAATAAAACGCATTTATTTTCCTATACCAGAATAGGTTTTGAGCCATTGTTCCCAACCATATGCATCTACGTTGTAGATTGCCTTGCACCTATTTGAGCCCGTCTGCACCAGCCCATCCAAATGGTAACAGCCTGCTAAACTGATCCAACCACTTATCCCAACCATATGCATTTTGATTTTTAACCTGACCAGAAAGTTTTGACCAAGACTTGTAGATTGCACGAAACACACTTTGATCAATTCCAGTTTCCCTTTTCATATGCATAGCAAAACTCGTTTCATCATAATTCTCCATAGAATTTGAAAGTTGGTCTATTACATATTCTTTATTGGTAAATTTTTCAGTTAGTTCATTGACTAATTCCGAATACTTTTTCATCTCATTTTTTCCAACGATTTGGTAATTCTTTCAATATTATCAACCAACCCAGGCACACTTCTTGAAAATTTTTCTGCATAACGCTCTGGATTCCTTGCATTATCAAGAGCAATCTTTAATTCATCCAATGCAAAATTCAATACTTGTGATAATTCATCTGGCTCAGTATATTGTAATGCTGGCTCTCTTATTCCACGACTAGATCTAAATTGACTATCTCCGTATAATTCATTAAAAGTCTTCATTTAAGTCTCCTATTTATCCCAATTTTTAATACCATTGAAATTGTTATATGAAAATTCTAAACGGTCAACAAGCTTCACTGCATCACCCTTGATAGTATCAATTGCAACATATCCCTCATCATTAACTACTTTGTAGCCACTATCTGTTCTTACAAACGTATTAGGAAACTTTTTAAAACCCTTATCTAATTTATTTATAATCATCATTTTTGCATCCACCAGATGATTATGCAATTCTAATGATGCCTCAACAACAGACATCCAACCTTTTACTTTCTTTACAAAATCTTCTTTTTCTTTGTTCTTTTTATCCTTACCAGCATCACTTTTCACTTTCGGTAAAATCTTAGTTTCATAATATTTTTCAATATAATCTGGATAGGCTCTTGCATGCGATCTTGTATTGGTTACTTTTTCACCAGCTCGAATTTTAGAATTGTTATAGGTTTTGATAGACGCCCCAATTACACTGGAAGGTAAACTATTTTGGTGCTTCAAGAATGCATCCAAATCACCACTAACCACTTTACGAAATGACTTCCCTGCTTCCGACAAGGCCTTAGTAATCTCATTAGTTTCTGATTTGGTCATCGATACTGAGCCTGAATAATCTTCATAATTAACGTCTGAATACCATACTCTCGGCGTTTTCTTCAAATTAGATACATCTGCACCAAATGTGGCACCCATGCTTTCTAGTGAATCGCCAGTATAAGTAGTATGGAAAACAATTCCTATCTGTGCTGTTTTTATTTTATCGTCAAGAGCCGATCCTGTCGGAACAGCATATACGATTGTATTAGGTTGAAATATAGTATATTGCTTTCCATCTACTTTTACCGATGAAAGATCTTCTTTGGTAAACATCATGTCACCTTGTAAGACCCCATCAATACCAAGTGTTTGAAGTTCCTCGAATGCTATTTTTAGTTTGTTGGCTAGTCCACCTTTATAGCCTAACTTTTCGATGTCATCCATAGACTTAACTAACTTGGCATTTTTGTTGAAAACACCCTTTGTACCTACAAAAAACTTTCCATCAGATGGATCTGTACCTACGAATAACGCAGGAGCTCCATCAAATTTAACTGTAACTTTTACTCGACTGGCTGATTCACCAGATAACATATCCCTGAGAGACTGTAAGAAGCTAATTGCTTCCCTCGCACCATATGTACCAAAGTTGAAAATTTCATCTTCAATATGCTCTAAGTGAAGATTCTTTTTCGGTGCGGATTCTTCTTTGAGAAATTGTTTAAAGGTTAACATCTATCCACCTATTTTAAGATGTACTGCAGAAAAATCAGCCATTGACAAACCAAAATACAACATCTTTTGGGCCACCATATTTGCTTCTTCAAACCTACCTCTTTTACTCCTAGCTAAAATAGTCCACCATCCAGCAAAAACTACATTTTGAAAAGTTGCATTAAGCTTAACACTCATTTCATTTATCACTTGAGTTGTACTTTTACTAGAAAATTTAGAATCTATATAGTCATTCATCCGTTTTTCAAAAATTGCAACACCTTCAACGAACTTTGACGAATCAAAAACTTCATATTCCTTTTCAAGAGTAGGTTTTTCTTTAGTTCGTGCACTAACAGATCTCGAAACTACTGTACTTCTTTTAACATTTGTTCTATACATTCTACTAACTAATCTATATCTCTTTTTACCTTTATCTGTAAGAACATATTTACCCTTCTCATATTCTATGTTACCATCACCACGAACTTTATTCACAATTTTAGTGATTGTATTACTCCCAGCTGCATCATCAATATAAGACAAAAATACTTTACCATGTGAAGCTTCAGTACCTTTTTTTACAACTTCACCGCGAATTAATTCTTTAGCCCCACTTTGAAAAAGTCTGTAACTTATACTATGTATCTTATCTGGTTCATTTGAGCCGGGAACACTCAATACCAAGTTTTGATTTATGCCTTGAGTGAATAATGCTCCCAAAACTATCTCAAAGCTTTCTACTGTCTTTAGTTTTTTTCCAATATCTATAACTTCTACATTGCCACCTTTTTCAAATTTCTTTAATGACAATCCAATAATACCAGTAGAATTTTCCACACTTTCTTTGAGATAGCCATTTAAATCAACTAATGACTCATATTGTTTCACTTTTTCCTCAACACCATCATCATACGAAAACCAAACATCTGCAGGATTCCATTTATCATTATTCCAGGGCGTTGACATCGTTTCGTCATCTTCATAAAGTTTTTTAGCAAGTTTGTTCATAAAAAACTTAGCACTATCTTTATAATATTTTTTAGGAGCTTTTCCTAATTGTTCATTAAGTGCTTCAGCTGCATTACTTATTGATTTCTTCCAATCAACACCTACAGAAAAATTGAATATTTTTTCAACTTGATCCTCACTATATTTTTTACCATCAACTAGTATTTTTCCTCTACAGTCATCAGATTTCCAATAAGTCTTATTGAAAATATCATCATCTTTATATTTAAAACTTGCTGCTAAAGCAAAGAGAAAACCAGATTCTTGATACGCTGTTCCTGCAGAACGCTTTTGATTTCCTGCAAGTTGCATAAGATATTTCATAGATTTTGAAGTTGGATATTCATTTTTAGCATCAAAATCTATAACAAATCCCATAAATGCCGTACTCTCATTTTCTAATCCATCAACACTATCATTAGGATCAACTATTTTTGTTTTAACTGGCAAAACTTTATTTAAAAAATCTCTAAACTTTTCGGCACTCACCGCCAAATCATCAGTTGTCCATTCGGCCGGCATAGCTATTCTTTTTGGGTTTGATTGCAACATATCCTTATTGAATTCAATACCCAATATATCTCCAGCCTTATGCAAATAATCCTTTAAGGCTGGTATTGTAGTAATTTTAGGGAACATATCTTTCTGAAGAACTTTTATCTGATCTGGTATCGAAACACCTTCATTCATAAATTCAGTCAAACCATAACTAATAGCCATCTCATCCCACTCCTTCAACCACTCACCATTAATAACTTTTAAATATTGTCTGAAATTTAACATCTGCAACCCCAAATAAAGAATTCCTAACTATTTATGGAACAATGATTTTTGACTCGGGCGTGACAATTGCATTGAACGTATCTCGATGCTTCTCTATTAACTCAGCAACTGGATCTACAACCCACAAGACATGACTAGACTTCAACGTAAAAGTATTATCAGGTAGATCTGCATAGACCATAAAAGGTACGAATCCTATTGCAGTTTCAGTGGGAACAATTATCAAACCATTTTTAATATGCGTCATTTTCCGATGCTCTGATACCCCATATTCACAAAGTATTTCTTCACCTGTTTTCAATCTTACAATTTTCACTTCACTCATTTTAACTTCTCCTTACCACAATTTTGCAACTAACATTAATAAAAATAAACCAATAACAATAGCAACTGAAAAACTAAAAATCCATTTACCAATCATAATAACCCCCCTAATGTCCACCAATTGGTGTATTTAACCAATCCATAATTTTTTGCCAAAGAGTTTTAGGTTTGTTTTCAACAACCTTTACTTTTTTCTTTTTTTCAAACTTCAACTTCTTACCTGTCGTTATATCAACTTGACCTTTCATACTACCCCCTTAGTATACAATACAATAATATAGCACTTAAAAAAAGTATTGAACCTATCAAATCAGGAATAAAATTATCATTCATATCTTTCTCTACACTATATTAGACGTATTAAAACCAAAAAGGTTTAGGGCATTTGCCTTAAAAAGTGCCCAAAGTTGTAAATATCTTTTATTATTATTTTTATTGGTGGAAAATCTTCCCAATTGGGCTTCATTGCATCTATACCCCAAGCCGTTTCAAATCTCCACATTAACCATTGCTTCGGCGGTATAGGTAGAAACGGGAACCTATGCCACCAACCCTTCCTTCTAACTCTCCAACCATACTTCAATAGAGTTAGTATTATCATTCTTCCTCGCCCCAATTCCATTTTTCATCTTCCATCAATTCCAAAACTGGAGCTGTTTTACAACAGCTTGGACATGCCCAATGAAATTTAATAACATCTTCTACTTCATATACCCTTCTTACTACTCGCGAATATCTTGGAAATTTTACTGTAATAATCATAGAACAAAAATTACAATAAAACCTATAAGTTTTCCCATTGCCTTGATATATACACCACATACTATGTAAGTTACTATCATCAACTAGTATACTAGAATCATCAGGTATAGTAAATACAGATTTAACTTTATATTCTTTCACTTCGTTATCTTATCTTCCAATGATTTTATCATTTTCTCTAAATGTTTTCGATGCTGCTCCATTTTATCATCTTGCAATTGATTATATTGTTCAATATTAGAAATAGTTTCATCTTGCACTACATCACGTTCTCTATTTTCTTCAATCATTTCATCTTGTTCTTCGGTCAATTTTAATAATTCTCTAAGTTGTCTTGCCTGCTCTTGATCGCTATCATAATGTATTTTTTCACTTACAATCTTTTCTAATTTCACGCTATGGATTTCACTATTGGGTACAAATCTCCATATCATTCCACGACCATTAACAATTCCAAATATAGTCTGCGTTGCACCAATCTTGATAATAGTTGCAGGTTCATCTTCCAACCAAACAAGATCCCCTTCTTGAAAATGAGGATCATGCTTGAATGCAAGTCCTTTTGCAAGCTGCGTTGCAAAATCTTTGAACCATAGAAATATAACTATGGATACTAAAACACCAAGCCACGGTAATATCAAATCTGTTACCTCTGGTATCATTTGACTTAATTCATTTATACCAATTGCATCATCCATGACTATACCCTAAATTTATTTTTCAACTTCCTTCTGCTCTTTTCTCAATTTTTCTCGCGATCTCCAATCCCAACGTTCTTTCAGTTCTTTCAGTATTTCTATGTTCGGTTCAACTATGATTAGTTCTACAGATTCGCCTGGTTCAATCTCAATTGTGGTCTTAGGTGCAACCACAGGTTCTTCTTCAACTTGACTACAATAAGCAGTAAAACCAATAATAAAAAGAAAAATAAGTAATTTTATTTCCATTTCTTCATTTCTCCCCAAGTTGTTACTAATTTATTTTTAGGTTCAATTTTCAATCCCATACCGCCGTAGTATCTCGTTACTTCATTTGGAGTCAGCGGTCTGTTATAGATTGCAATCTCATCAAATCTACCAGAAAAATTATGCTCCAACTTATGATCAGTTGCAAACATAATAGGCTGACCACTAACCACAGGTCTTAGTACATTTGATTCGCGAATGTGCTGCTGACCATCCCAATACCCCATCAACACGCGATTAGTTCCATCATAAACAACAACATAATGATGATAAGCAAACTGTGCATCATGCGTAAGAAACTTATAGGTTTTGTCACCAAATCTCAAATTGGTCGTGTATAGATCATACTCATACTCAGCTACCACTTCTTCTTCAACCATCACACCATCTACTATAACACCTTCCATCCAACTCTGTCCTTCAGTAACCGTTTCAGACGTTATATATAGTGCAATCTTATCGCCCCATGACCAATAATAGTTTCTATCCAAATCCCATGGCCCGAATTCTCGACCAACATCAAGGCCAACTGTACCAAATCCACCTTGAAATCCTATAGAAAATGATCTGGTATTGTAATCGGATATGAAAGGTATTTCCAAATAACTGAATCCATCTGCACCCAATATTTGAACCAAATTGGAGTACCAACCTTCTCCCTTAGTACCATCAATAATTTCGGGAAAGCCAAAAACCTTCATACCATTTTTCCCTACTTTATCCAAAATAATCGGATCGCCAGTCTGACTATCTTCAAAGTCGTAGTAACTGACTATTCCGTTATTAGGTATTCGTACATCATCATAATGCTTACCATGTGCTTTCAACGTAAAAAGTAATGACAAAAATAAAAATATAGTTGCAACACCAACCCATCGTATCGTTGCCTTTTCCATTTTTATGCCTCTAGTTTAATAGCTCCCCTCTCGCCCACAATTCTGTAAGGCGTTCGTTCTCTTTATATTTATCCAATTCCTTTCCTAGTTCTATTACCTTCTTTTCTAATAGATCTATATAATCACTAATACCTTTTTGAGTTGTTAATGGAACATCCATCCATTCTGGTCTTTCAATTATCATCATTTATTTCCTTTTTTATAGTCGTTAGCATGAAATCCACTACCCTTGAGCATGAATCCAGAACCACCCGTAATTACCCTTTTTACAGCACCTTCACCAAAAAGATCATGCATCCAAGTATAAGCATGATTTGATCCAGTATATTCTGGTACTAAACAATATTCACCACATTTTTTCAATGACTCATCTTTGATACTCTGATCTACCAGAAACTTACATCCTTCAACCCTAGAATCATCTATCAATTTACAAAGCTGACACTCATATTCATATATCATTGTACTAGTCTCACTCTACCCTTTCCATATTGCAAATCACTATATCTCAATTTTATAAGACAACGCTTTCCACAATATGTTTTTTTACTTCCTTCTTTCAAATTAACTTTGAATTTATATCCTTCAAGAAGATCACAATCTTGTTTCAAAATCTTACAATCCAAACACTCATATTCGTATATCATACTGTAAAACTCTCCCCACACCCACACGTGCTATTTGCATTAGGATTAACTATCTTAAATCCAGTGCCATTCAAACCACCTTCAAAATCTATTGCAGAACCCGCCAAATACAGGATACTACGATTATCCACAATAAGATTGATCCCGCCGACATCAACAACCTTATCAGCATCTCCTTCATTATCAAACCCCAAATCATACATAAACCCCGAACAACCGCCACCGATTACTTTTATTCGCAATCCATGACTGTCGTCCTCTCTAAGTTCCATTGCCTTAGATTTTGCTATAGCTGTAATGGAAAGCATCAATGAGACTCGTAAAACCCTGTATCTCTTATCGGAATATGTGGTCGCGAACCACCATTAGCCTGACCTGTTGCTTGTTGCTTAAGCAATTCTTCCTCTGGAGTACATGATCTATCCAATGGCACAGACCCATCATTAACAATATATTCTTCACCATTTTCTATCAAGTAATCTTGGAGCTCTTTGCCACTGATATCAGAAAGAATCAAATTATCCGATAACTGTACACATGGCTGCTGTGCCTGACCTGTCTTTTCTACCATTTCTTGAAAATTTTCTGGTATATGTATCTGCCTTTCTTCATATTCTATACCATACTTCGCCAATATTTCCCTAACACCACGACTCCAACCACACTGTTGCTTTAGATATGCTATAACCGCCATTAATTTCTCCTTTCTATCTTTCGTAATATGGATTTTCACCAGTTGAATGATCCGTTACGTCCTGTATTTCATAAACTTCTGAATAATGTTCAAATACAATATTTTCTACACCTTGCGTCAGTGTAAGTGCTGATGATGCACAACCTTGACATCCACCTTTCATCTCAATAAACAAAACTCCGTTGTCCTCATCAAATCTAATTACGTCAATTCTACCGTTATGCATTGCAACTTGCGGATTTACTTGCTCATCCAGTAATTGCTGACAGCCCTTTTCTATTTCATTCCATATTGGCTTGTTAGGATTATCTATAACAAACCCAATTTTATCAACACTCTCTTTATAATCTATAGTCGATCCTTTAAGGTTATTGATAGAAACGTCATCAATAACAAGAGTAACATCATCAAATTCATAAAAATCATCTCTGGCGTGGGTTATTGGATCTTCGTCTTTTTCCGCTATCCCCATCGTGTACTCGTACTCTGTTGCTGTCTTTCCCGCTATCATCACCCGAACTAGGGCGTTGCTTGGGTCTACTTCTTCTCCTTTTTGGATTACTTCTTGGAATACTTTCAGTGCGTCTGGAGTCACGTTTAATTCGGCTTGACTCATCAGGAGTTCTCCTTTTTTTCAAAAGTTGTTCATTCTTTTTGCGATGCATTTCCTTAAATTCTTTATCAACATTTCTCCGCTTAGGTGCGGTACGGAAATGGGTTGATAATTTTGAATTCGGAACTCGTACTCTATCGACATTACTTCGTATGACTACCGTTGATGGTTCATCATACCATAATTGATTATAGAAATACAACCGTCTTGGAATTGGCTTTGGCACATATGCAAACAATCCATTATAACTATAATATTCACTATGCGGTATCGGATGTACTCTAATAATTGGATAATCATCTCTAGGATATGGGTCATAATCAACCGTAGCTACACAACCCCCAAGAAATATAGTACCAATAATAACACCTATTTCTAAAGTAGTTTTTAACATATTAACTCCAACATTCAAAAATGTGATGAGGTTTCACATATGGTTTATCCATATTTTCACCAGTTGGGTAAACCTCGATTATATTTGAAACTTTGAAAAGGATTATTTTGTCTACTGACTTTTTATAATGATACCATGCGTTCCTAGATCCATAATGAGTAGATTTCTCCATTCTACCAATACCCATCAACGGATCAAAATTATGCATAACCATCATTAATTCTTCTTTTAAGTTAGGATCATCCCTATCCCATCTTTCATGAAACAAATACCGATCAGATATAAAATGTGTAAATTTCCAAATACTCATTATACTGGATTCGTTGCAATATGCTTTGTTATTTCCTCAGTAACTTTTGCTTTATAATGAATTTTACCTTCAATATTCAAAATTATATTTTTTTTATCTAAATCTTCATTAACTATTTGCTTCCATGCATCCTTAGCACTTTCTGCTTCGATCTCAACCATATTCTCGGAAGCTTGAGTATATGTAATACGAAATGTTTTCATTACTTCCCCCCTATAAATTGCTAAACATCATTATGAGTAAACTAATTACAGTGAAAATAAAAACCAATAGTACCCACTCTATCAATTTTTGTACTGACATTTTTATCATAGTTGTATTCCCTCAAAATCATAATCTCTGGACTTATTAAAGCCATTTGTTGTTGTTAAATCACCAATGTTATTGTCTACTATTTCACTCTGTGCATTATCTTCAACATCATATAATCTCATTTTTGATCTATCCAAACCAACAACAAATTTTTTATATATGGTTGGGTCATTATAACGATTCTTCAATTGCTTAACTGCTATCTGATCGAGATTATCCAAATCTTCGGTGCTTATAATTGCAATCATAAAGTCAGCAGTTGCCGGTAAACCAAAACTTTCAGATGTATCTGTAAGTTCAACATCTGTATTTGAAAATCCAACCCTATTGGTCTGCGTTGCACTCATTATAGGTACATTTCTTTCAACTGCCAAACCTCTTATTTCCTCAGCAATCGACTTTATATGATTATAACTATTTGTATATGCACTAGCTTTAATTCTACTTGACGCACAAATATTTATATAATCTATGTAAATTATATCGGGAGTAAAACTTATTTTTAACCGCAATTCATTCAATAAATGACGGAAATGTCCTGCATGAGCAACAGCTGTTGGATATTCCTTTATAATCAACTTACCAACTGTTTTTTCTCTTATACCTTCTATTTTTTGTTCATACAAATCCTTTGGCAATTGCCTCAAATCTTCCATTGACACATTCAATAAATTTGCATCAATTCTCTCTGCAATCCTTTCCTCTGCCATCTCCAGTGTAATATACAAAACATTCTTACCATCAGTTAAGTTACCAGCTGCACAATGACACATGAACAAACTTTTACCAACTCCAGTACCCGCCATAACTATATTCAATGATTTTTTAGACAATCCACCTTTAGTTATCTTATTCATCAACTCCAAATCAAACGGTATCTTTTCCTCTTTTCTATGATAATAATCAAACCGCTCGTCGCTGTTATCAATATAATCATGACCAACATCAGGATCAAAACTGATAGAAAGTGCTTTACCAACCAACTCTGGTATACTCTCTACTGTTTTTTCCTTTGATTTATCATCATATATCTTTATAGATTCCATTATTGCATTATACAATGATTTATCTTTGCAAAACTTTTCAGTTTCATCAGTGAGCCAATCAATATCAATAGGCCCATCCTGCTCTAAATTATCCACATATCCTATAAGTTTTGTATATTCTTCATCAGTGATTTTATTGCCCTGACCAACTGCTATACTTATAACTTCTTTTGTAGGTAATGTATTATAGTTCTCCATATGAGAAAATATTTCATGATATATTAACTTCTCTGTTCTATCATGAAAATATTCCGACTCAATAAAAGGTATAACCTTTCGTGCGTAATCCTCATTATAAAGTAAATTTCTCAAAATAGTAGATTCTATTCTACTCACTATTCGACCTCGTTATCTATAAGTGTTATAGTTTCTGTTAATTCCTCTTGAGTTTCCTTTTTTGTTGGATTGGATTCAGTTTCCATACCATAGCAAAACTTCTCTTTTGCTATCTTTTCCAATTCTACCATTATCTCATCTGTAAAATATTTACTCGGCTCTGCATATATAACCTTTGCATAGATCTTTTCACCAGTTGGCATTTCGACACGATTTGATACTTTCTTAAATAAGCCAGTTTCAACTCCTAACTCCACCAAACCATAATATCTATCCAATCCTTTTTCATATGTCAATAAGCATTCCACCAATTGATTCTCTTTAGTCAGTCTACTTTTTTCAGTTCGCACTTTTATTATATTTCCGATTACCTCACCATTATCACGTTCCTTTTTCTTAGATAAGTTGAGTATTGTTGATGCAGAATATTTTAGACCAGATCCACCAGACATTTCTTTTTGTGGAAAGTACGAACCTACCACATCATATACATGATTACAAACAAGTAACGGAACTCCTGCTTTCGCAAGTTTCAAGTTCATTACTCTAAATGTTGCTTTGAGTATCTGAGCTTTGGTCATATCTCTGGTTTCACTACCTTCAGCAGTATCTTCAATTTCTTTTGTTGATGACAACTGCCCAAGACTATCCAAAACCATAACCAAAGGTTTCCGCTCTTCTTCATCCTGTGCAATATAATTGTCTAAAATTTGGATTGATGTATGTCTAAATTTTTGAATTGTATCTGGTTCCGATTTTACTATCCTAGTAGTATCAATTCCACGAACCTGCATCATTTCATTAGTAACAGCAGATTCCGTATCAAAATATATAACTCCACCTTGTTCATTATCCATCAAAAACTGCTTGATCACTCCTAACACAAAAAAAGTTTTTCCTGTTGAAGCTTCACCTGCAAACGCAGTTATCTTATTATTTGCAACTCCACCATAGAGTGATCCAGATAAAATAGCATTAAGGATAAAAGATCCAGTATCCATCGTACCACTGAACTCTGCAGAAGATTTACCTTCTGAAGCAATTGTGGTATGTTCATCATCTAAATCCTTTACTATATTTTCTAAAAATTCAGTCATCACTTTCTCCTAAATAAAGATCTTCTTCAACCAACCCCAAAAAGTTAGTTTTTCAACATCTTCACCTTCTTCAATTTTTGCATCTGCCCAGACATCTGCATCCGTAACCTTTTCTACCCATTCTTTATCGTCATCCTGACGAGCTGTAGGCGTTGACCAATTTTTTGGATCTTCCACTATAGCCTGAACAGTTTCTGCATATTTCTCACGAGCACCACCTGCAGCTTTTATATTGGCTGCCAATGCTTCTTCAATATCCTCTGTTGAAACTCCTTCTTTGTCTGGTTCAACAACCGTATCTTCAGTACCCAAAGTCCAAACATCGCGATCACTGTCTTCAAGTGGCTCCTTAACTCCTATTTTCCTTTCAAGTAAATCATTTTCTAAATCAATTGCAACCTGCTTTGTATCCAATTTATTCCGAATTTCAACCACTCTATCATCATCCAACGAACTCAAATGACTTTTTACATCAATTCCAAAACTTTGAATAATATCTACAAAATCAGTAGCCTTTTTGTCATATTCCTTGGCTAATTCATATACTCTCATCTTTTGCCTCCATAATATTCTGTGCCATGACCTTCCTCAATCAAGATTGATTGCACAGACTTATCATCAGTATCACTTAAAAATAATTCACCCAAACACCGACCAAATTTACCGACGCCATGTGAAGTTAAAACAAATTTATTATCATTAGCTTCTAACAATTCAATCAAACGTGCCTTCGCTGCAAGACCACGCTTCTTTTCTTCCAGATCACGCGTCCTACTTTCTGGAGTATCGATGCCATAAAACCTTATACGCTTTTTAACAATGACAGAAAAACCTAAATCAATATATGCATCGACAGTATCTCCATCAATAACCCTTTTCAATTCACAGTAATATTGAAACATTACCCAAAAAACCCCTCTAATGTTGATATTCTTTCATGATTCCAACCAATAGCATTTGTAACTGTCTTGATTGGATCTATATATGATTTTTCAAATTGCAAATCGTAGTCTATATATTTATCCAAACCAAATTCTTCTGGCAAAGTATTAACAAAAGCAATAACTTTATCCCTAGTAGGATTTGGCTCTTTTAAATATGTATACTTAATTTTTTCCCCTTCTTTTATTGATTCATAATCCATACTCAGTTTTTTATCATTTAATATCTGATTATAAATCAAAGATCCTTTTACCTGTATTGGAGTTCCTTTTATATACCCATGTACCGAATCAAAATATTTTTTCAAACCACTTACAGTTCTTGGAAATGAAATTTCTTCCGTAGGCAAATCCTTAAAATTCTTCTTAAATTCCTCTATATATTCAATTAATTCATTTTCATCCCCATTTAATATTATCTTCATAGATTCTAAAATTTTATCTCGACAGGATTGCGGAGTTGAACTCCTTACTGCTTCAATGCCCATAATTTTTATCTTTGGCTCTTCATTCCTAACCCCTTCATTATCCCATACATTTAATACATATCTTTTCTTAGAAGTCCAAATTCCCTTCTCTGCAATAACCTCACGTTTCATTATCATTTTTTGTCGATAAGAATTCATATACTCGGCCAATTCTTCAAATGACTTATCGATATAAGGCTCTATCTTATCATTGCATATTGTATCAATAAAATCAACAATTTTATCAGTTGTTGATACCGGCATCACCTTCTCAATCAAACTACCCAAAGTTACATAAATAGAATCTGTATCGCTTGCAATGACATAATCTTCATCTTCTGTATCTAAAATACTATTCAAATAATCATTCATCTTACGCTCTATCCAACGGATCGCAAGTTGTCCTGATTTGGTAATTGCCTCGGCTTGACGTAAATCATAATACCTAAAATATTCACTGCCAATTGCACCATAGGCACTATTCAACGAAATCTTTTTAGCCATTTGAATGGTATTATATTGTGCAATCTTGTCCTTATCACCAGACTTAATTGCATCAAACATTAAATCTTTATATTTCACCCGATCATTATACATTTCTTCCATTAACTCAGGAAGGAACCCTTTTTCTTTTGTAGAGAAGAAATATCCATTACCAGCCATGCATGCATCAGGATAATCAGTTAATGAGATTTCCCCCTTCATCAATTCTTCATCATCAACAAAAAATCTAGGTACATCTTTCAAAAATGTCTCTGGTGAAATATTATACTGCATTATCAAATGCGGATATAGTGAATTCAAATCAAAAGACACAACCCAATCATGCAATCCAATAATCGGATCTTTTACATATGCACCTTCATATACCCTTTCTTTCTTCTCAACTACTCTCTTTGGCGGGATAACTATATCTTTTCTTCTCAAATGATGATAAATGTAGGCATCCCAAAAACGCGTTTGGCCAAGAACATCTTCATAATTTGTACCAGAATCGTACGCCATTGTACAAGTCAAATCAATCAATTTCAACTTATCATCCAGCTTATCAACTAACTCAACATCTTTAAGATTGTAATCAATAAATTTCTGATAATCCTCTTTATAAAGATTGTGTAAGTTGCCATATTCTTTATATGAAAGTTTCCCTTCCCCCAACTCAACATCTGTAATATGATCTAATGTATATCTTGCTTGATTTACATATGTAAATTTCTTATAAAGTAAAAAATAATCTAACTGTGCTACTCCAGAAATGTGATAAACAATATGTTCCCGACCCATCCACTTATCAACTTTTTCTTTCACCAATCCCCATGGCGATAAGAATTTACTAGCACTTGATCCCAATACATTATTAATACGTCTAATAAGATATGGCAAATCAAACCACTTTGTGTTCCAACCAGTTATTACATCTGGTTCTATAGACTTATAAATTTCTATAAATCTTCGGATTAAAGAAACTTCATCTACACATTTTACATAAAATACATCATCTCTTGCATTTATATAATTCCCACATCCCAAAGTTACATATTTACCAGTTTCACTATCTTTGAATGTAATAGCAGTCAACTTTTCTTTTGCTTCTCTAACAGTAGGAAAACCACTTTCAGAACCGCATTCAATGTCAATATTCATTACCCTAACTTTTGACATATCATACTTACAATTATCAAATTCTTTACCGATATATTGACATACCCAATCAGTAGAACCATATAAATTTATATTATAGGACTTTTTCCATTTTCTAACTTCATTCCGACACTCGGTAATAGTACCTGGCTGGATTTTATCAACACTCTTACCATCTAATGTTTTAAATTTTGTTTGATTTTTGGTTGGGCAAAATAAGGTAGGATAAAATTCTTCTCTGTATTTCTCTCGCTTACCATCCACTATTGCACGAACCAGCATTTCATCACCAATTACTTGGATGTTTGTATAAAAATCGTTCATAGTTCCTTTTTCATAATTAAAAAAGGGAGCCATAGACTCCCCTTTGATTGCCAAAGTCGAATTGGGTTTATTCCTCAGTTAGTAACTGTTTTTCTGATTTAGAAACCTTTTTTGTTCCAATTTTTATAGTTTTTGGTCTTTTTTCTTCTGGAACAATTCTTTCTAATTCGACTTTGAGTAGACCGTCATTTAAATCAGCACCTGTCACTTCTACATTCTCAGCTAATGTCCAAGTCCTGACAAAGTTTCTTTCGGCTATACCTTTATGGAGGTAATTGTCTCCCGTGCCACCTTTTGAACCTTCCACTGTCAAGACACTTGTTTCTGGATTATGCTCGATATTAATATCCTTAGCACTAATCCCAGCCACAGCGAGCTCGATCTCATACTTGTACTCGTCTTTTTTGACTATATTGTATGGTGGATAAGTAGTTGGACGGAGGGTTTCTTTTGCGTCAAAAGAAGCCAGACGGTCAAAAAGTTGATCGAACCCAACAAAAAAAGGATCGAATCTGCGTATATCTGTAAGTAATGTTGTCATCACATTATCTCCTTATATTTAAGCGAGATTAAAAATTAATGGCTGTCAATTGACCCGCCATTCTATATGGGAGAATTATTTCTTCCCTATATTATATTTAGTCACCAAATTCCATCCATCTTTTTCTTCATATGTAAGGATTTTGATTTGACTCAATGGAGCTACATTTGTTTTTGTATCACCATTCACTATTTTTATTAAGCCCCATTCATCTAATAAATTCGTTATACTATTTCTACGTGCCTCATCATTTTCTGAAAAATTAGTAGGTTTACCATCTAATGCAAACAATTCTTTAAAATGTACAATGTAATATTTCCCTTGCTTATGTAATATGTGACAAGACTGATACAGAGTACTTTCTTTCCTAGATGCAATTCCTATCCTACTAAGTGTTTCTCTGACTTTCAAAAAATCATCTGGCTGGTCTAGCTCCACTTCTATCATCGTTTCCACCATGACTAGTACCACCTTTAAAAAGTTTCTTTCTTATATATTCAATATCTCCATCACCCAAAATCTTTAAAGCTTCTTTAGCTTTTGGAGTACTATAGTCATAATATTCCTTTACCAAACCAATCGCTTTAAAATCTTCAGGCTTAAGCCATTTCTCTGACTTGCGGAACTTCTTCCTAATACTATTTATAAAATAATCAAACTGGAGCTTATTATCTAAATGTGAATGATAATTCATTTCATTTACAAAAAGTATACAATTGATATGTTGCGAAAGAAACTTATTTATACGGTAAGATTCATAACCATTTTCTATTTGTTCATCACCATCGGCCATTATATTTTCTTTTTTATAAGTAATATCATTCAAATAATCAAATATTTCCATTACGAAAACTCACACCTACCCATCAACTCAGTCAAACATGCTATCATATTAATTTCTTGATCTACCACAAATGCTGCTTTGTATACATAATCTGCAATAATCAAAACTGCATTAGGTACTGAACTAGGCACCAATTTAGTTATCAAAACATCATAAATCTTTCGATAAAGTAGATGCGGATCATTATCTAAATTATCAACAGTCCATTTTCTTATACTCCCAAAATCTTTATCTTTCAAATATTTACATAATATTTCAATATTTACATGCGAAAAATCAGTTAATATTCCTACATCGATAGTTCCACTTGCACTATATCTCTGGAGTTCATTTAATACCCTACGCCAATCAGGAATATGCTTCATAATGAGTTCTGCAACTACTTTTTCATCATAATTTATATTCTCATTGGCCAGTATGTTTTTTACCCTGACAAGAAACTGGCTAGCAAGTTTTGGTAACTCGACTTTTTTTGTCTTGAAGTCAATAACGCTCGTACGCGAATGAATAGGAGGAATAAGCCTATTGGCAAAATTACAAGTGAAAATAAAACCACAATTCCCACTAAATTCTTCGATAAATCCTCGTAGAGCTGGCTGAGTTGATTGCGGATTGAGATAATCTGCTTCATCTAATAATACCACCTTTCTTCCACCACTCATTGAAACTGTACTTGCAAATGACTTGATTTTATTCCTAAGAATATCTATTCCAGATTCTTCTGAGCCGTTGATCATAATATAATCTACATTCATCTGCTCACAAAGAGCTCTTGCAACAGTTGTTTTACCAACTCCTGCTGTACCACACAATAACAAATTAGGAATTTCTCTATTCTCAACAAACTCCAAGAAGGTTTTTTTCAAACCCTCTTGGAGTATACATTCTTCAATACTCTTAGGCCGATACTTCTCGACCCAAAGAAATTCTTCACGCATATTATATCCTATCCACCATAGTTAGAATCTGGTTCAAGTGCAATCCAATAAGTCAAATCAATATCATTATGTGTAAATTGACTAATAGCCTTACTGGAAATTTTTACAGTATAATCCCCCCTAAGTAGCTTAAGATTTTCTCCTTTAAAATACATTTCAAAATCATCACCATTTCCATCACCAACTTCTAAATTAAACACATTGGATGTTGGATCTTTTTTATCCAAAACAGACAATATCATAGAATTCGCATCGCCTCTAACAACCATATCTGACTTTGCCAACACTGAACTCATATTCCTAATAGTAGACAAATCATCCTGTTTTAATTGAAATTCAATTTCAGCATCTGGCATAGTAATAGATTTTGTTGGCGAGACAATATTACTACGATCTGCATAGTAATACCTAGAAGTAGCTCTATCTTTACTAATATCTACATAACTATCATTAAAGCCAAAATCAGCTCCAATAAAAGCTTCAGATGTACTTAGGTTTAAAAACTCAGTCAAATCATAAATGGCAAATTCAGTTTCAAAATATTCCTCAACTGTTGATTTAACCAAAATATTTTTCATTACTGACATTGTTTGTAGTGCACTTCCAGCATCAACTGCGATAGAAGAATTGATTGTGGAAAAGTTTTTAAGTATATCCACTGTTTGCTTACTAAGATTCATTTATATCCTCACTTTTAAATTATAACTATATTATACCATAAAAAACTTCATTTGTCAAGGCTAATTTTACCCTCAACATTAAAAACTACTCTCTCAATACATCTTTCATCAAAAATACTAAATACCTCAGTAGAAGTATCTACATATTCATTATAAAGAATTTCACTATTTGAAATTTCAAACATCAACTCAGCACTTTCTTCATAATTATCTGGGCCTATATAAACTCCAGATTTTTCTATATCAATAAACCTTTCTCCTATTTCTGGATGCAATACATTCTCACCCCAATGCTTAGAAAATACTGGAACAGTTCCTACAGCAATAGGCTCAATTGATGCATATTCCATATGACCGCCATAATATTCTGGTTCCAATTCAAAGAAATTACACCCGAACATTGATGTGCTCAATTCCTCTAATACTTCAGACCTCTTATATGGCCCATAAACATGTGCAACAGACAAATCATCTGGATTATTATATTTTTCACCTTCAACTACTATAGGATTATCGTATATAAGATATTTAGCTCCAATCGACTTCTCAATTCCACGCAGTTCAGTAATGATTGCATACTTTGATAAATATTCTTGCAAATCAATTACGCGTTCAGGGTGCTTAAACCGTGCAAATCGTCCTATATATGTAAATCTCCTTTTCTTTTCATGAAAATTTTTCTTGTACTTTTCCAACGGCTTAAAGTCCATGCCCAGCCCATTGAACTGTACTAGTTCAATATCAGTTGGATTCATCAACTGAGCTAATGGATTGTTATACTTGACACTGAAAGTTTCTGAAAAATAACTTTCTAATGAATGCGCATAAACTAAATCACATTCTTCTACAGTTTCCCACATAAACGCGTTTCTTATCATCGATGCTTTAAGATGATCATTCTGTATAAAAACCTTGAAGCAATCAATACTCTTAACCAATTCTAAGAAATTATTTTGACATTCATCACTATGACCAGTACTAGGCACCGAATGTATAAACACTACATCATAATCAACCAATCTTTGCTTCAGAGACAATAATTCATCATTTTTGATTTCTTCAACAACGAGCTCATGTGATTTCTTCCTACCCCAGTTCTTATCCTTTGTAGAAAATACTTTTACATCATGACCATTGTTGACCATGTAATTATATTGCTCTACCACATATCTGGTGACGCCGCAACCTTCAACACCCCGACCCATCAAAAGTGCTATTTTCATCCAAAAAATCCTTCTAAATTATTACTTTCTTCTTTGGGTGCATTCTTACCAATCAACTTTTCTGGCTTACCACGCTCTCCCAATGTTGCCAATCTAGTATCACAGTAGCAGACGCAATTCATTGAAGTACCATCTCCCTCAATATCAATTATGCCATGTACCTCACCACTATCACCAAGAAATACATCACCATCACCTCTTGCAATTGCAACGCCATAACGAGGTAATACAAAATAACACCCTCCAACATCTCCCTCATGGAAATTTGCTATGGTTGTCAATCCTTCTGGCAAATCACCAGAATCTATGTGGTATGACATTCGATTTGATCCACCAACAGTATACTTATTTGCAGACAAGGTAGTGTAGATTCCACCTGCAATCCTGTACTTTTCTTCAACGTAAGTTTCAGCAAAATTCCTTTGTCCTTCAAAATATGCTGGTGCTAATTCCTTATACCCAATATTATTGATTGCAGGAATTCTACTAAGGATTTCGTTCTTCTCTGGATTAGTCTTCGACCAGCCACTTTTATCTATTTTTCCAGTAAACCTACCACGCTTACAACCCATCATCACAGAATGTATAGGATTTCCCTGTGCAATCATACTTTCATTACCCTTAGCATCGATAATCTTGTATGAATTTTTGGTTCTCAAACTAATATTCAAACCTTGCTTTTCTAATTCTTCTACATTGATAGGCCCTGCACAATTGGCCCTCATAGTTGTAGTTTCATCTATGGAAAGTAAACACCCTTTAATTTCATCATAATCCTGACCTGTAAATACTCCTTTCTTGATTGCACCCATAATAGGTGGATCTCCCAAAGAACCAGTTTTCTTATATACAATTGTATCTTCTTCTGGATTTAACCAATGTTCAATATGCATTGGCAATGGCCATTCTCCAAGTAACTTTTTAGATTCTTCAAACGACATCAACTCAGGAAATTCAAATACTTTTGGCATTAATCGCCTCCTTATATGGTAGTAATACTTTTTCATAAATACTTTTTGATAAATGTTCCATCTGCTTAGGTGCAACCATCAAACCAACCCTAGCTAGACGCTCATTTAGATCACCAGTTAAAATATAATCAGATGGTAGTGACATAATTTTTTTGGCTTCAATTGCAGTAAATCCTCTATGCTCATCTGGATGTAAATGAGCCATAGTACCTACCTGTAACCCACGCTCAGTTAATGTATGAGATGGTTTATCCCAAGATACTCTACGAACTTGAAAGCCTGAATATTTCACATAAGAAAGATTTTTCCAATTCTCACTATCTTTTGGATCTTCATAAACATAATCACCAGTTTCTTTATGCTTCCAACAGAATTTTGGTATAATATATGGATCTGTCTTACTCAATTCTTCCCATTCTTTTTCCCTTTCATCATAATAAGTTCTAGCCAATTCAGCAAAACCAGTTTTTAAATCTATATCTAATGGCATTTTACTAAAATACTTCCATACCTTTTTAGCTTTGACTTGTGGCATTATTTCTTCATGCTCTTTTATATTTTCTTCATCTTCTTTCAAAACCTCAATAGAATCTCTCAAAGTAGGAACAACCTCATTTTCCTCCGGCCATATACCTTCCAAAGTAGTATTATCAATACTCAACTTTTCTTCATCATATAAATCGATTCTACCATATCTAGGAGTTAAGTTATTACCAGTTATAGCTTTATATACATCATCCCTAATACCAATCACAAAAACACGCTCGCGACCTTGCGGAACTCCATAGTTTTTTGAATTTAGAACACGCCAACCCACTTCATAATTATGCTCAGAAAATGCATCCATTATGGTCTGGAAATGGTCATGTGCATACTTCATAGTCATACCCTTTACATTTTCACAAATAAAAACTTTGGGCTTGACTTCACCAACCAGACGGGCAACATCAAAAGATAAATCTTCAATATTGCTCTGCTGGAATCCATATACTTTTTTGGTCTTATTCCATCCTGCACGTTTGGAACCAGACATAGAAAATGGAGGGCAGGGAGGCGAACCATCAAAAATATCCAATTCGCCTGGTTTCATTTTAATACGCTTCAATATCTGCTCACCAGTAACCTTTCTGATATCCTTACAGAAAAACTTTGTATTTGGATAATTTGCAAGATACGTTTGTATTCCTATTTTTTGAAATTCGACTACACACTTCACATCACCGCCGGCCATCTTGTAGCCTGTGGAACTTCCACCGCCTCCAGAAAAGGTTGATACCACTGTGAAAAGTTTCTGCTCTGCAGATTTTCTAACATCATCTAAACTGTAATCTTTATACATAGTCACCATTATACCATATTTTTAGTCATTTGTCAAGGCCTTTTTAATTTCAAATTCATTCAAAAAAATCTTCCAATCTATTATGTAATTTTATTCTGTTGATTGATTTTTCGTAGTACTCCGAATCCAATTCACAACCCAAATACCTACGATCACAATTTATTGATGCAATTGCAGTACTACCACTTCCACTGAAAATATCCAATACCAAATCACCAACATTACTTCCACATTTTACAATACGTTCCATCAACTTCAAAGGTTTTTCAGTTGGATGAATTTTTTTAGCACCATAAAAATCTATATCATCAAAAACATCAGTCAAACCCATCGATGAGTTAAATGTATAAACCACATCTTCGTATTTCGGCAAACTTCCAAACAATTTATCCAACATCTCCCAATCTCTTTTTGTTGGTTCTGTTCTGTTTTTCTGTTTCAGCCCAGCAATAGTACTCCATGTACCACCACCATTAGATGCCTTATCAAGATATTCATTGATCTCTTTTGCATGTAAACCCAAAGCTTTTTTTCGTTCCTGTAAAAGATCTCTAATATAGTCTTTACTATCTACATGATAAAAATGTAAGTGTTCAGTTGCCGTAGGAAACATCTTCAATTTATCTGATGCTCTACCCGAAATACTCTTTAACCCCTTCCAGATAACAATATCTTGTCTAAACGAAAAACCATTATTCTCAAAAGTTCCAATCAATTTTCCCAACTGATAAGACCAACCAAACACATATAAAGAACCACTTTTTTTCAGAACTCGTTTAGATTCTACGATCCATTCTCCACACCAAAAAATGTAATCGTCAACTGTTTTCCACTGATTATCCCATTTTTCACCAACAACACCCATATATGGTGGATCAGTAATAATACAATCAATTGATTCACTAGGTAACGATTGCAGAAAAGTAATACAATCAGTATTAACTATTTTGTTTTCATATAAGTTTTCGATTTGTGATACCTCTATCTTTACCATGAGACTTATTGCGTGAAATCAAATGATCTTTGGGGTTTCCACTAAACTCAGTTTCAACAACAGTTTTAATTTTCGTTAGATTCCAATTATTTTTGTAATCAATTCCTTCAGCACCTAACAGTGTAATCAATTCACTTTTACGCAAGACACTCAATGGAACATCACACACTTCACTGTTTTCTAAGTTCCAATAATTAACCTGATACTGATTTCCATTTTCATCAACCGTAAATTCAACCTCGATCAACTTAACAGGACTGCTCAAATAAAAATCATATGAATAAGGTAAATAATTACAGTTGCTCTTTTTTCCGTCATTGTACTGATTGACTAGGTACTCAACAAAATAAGGATCTTTGCTATCAACAACATAATACTCATAGATGAAAGTTCTGCATGTGGCATCATACTCTTTAGGTTTAATAACCTGTAGGATATAATTATCCAATTCATCCTTGTACTTAACACCAGCAGCTGCATCAATGCCCCACCGAGAATCCCTCAATCGTTTCAAATCAGTTGATCCACAATGGTTACACTCATCATACCAAAATAAAACTTTAGTACCACAATCTTTACACTTTGACGATTGCACCAAACACGCCAATTTTACTTCATCGGCACTCACACCATCAGATAAGTCAAAACCACTACCAGCAGAACCAGTACCTTTTTTGCCACTAACCAAATAACCCAAATATTCACCAATACCACCTTTCCCCTCTAGGAACAGATCAAGGTTGGATTCGCGGGAAAATTTTATTTGTGTATGTGAATTACTAGTCAAATTCTCAAACTTGTTCAAAAATTCTTTTTGCGTAACCATAATAACTCCATAATATAAATGTTTCAATTGGTCAAGACCATTTCTCAACCTTTCAATATTACTATTATACCATATTTTTAGTCATATGTCAAGGCTATTTTCATACAATTTTACTAAAATTACCAATTTTCTCAAATTTCACTACATTCTCAAATTTATCAAATAATGCATCCCCTTTATGCGAAATAACAAAAATATTAATTCCCTGACCCATGCTATGCAACAGCTTCATAAATTCATCAGTACCCCCAGTATCCAGTGAACTATCAAATACTTCATCCAATACCAATAGATTGGTATTTGCACTGTTCTTCATTTTTGCAATTGCTCTCCAAGTGAACAACAAAGACAAGTCAATCCTCATTTTCTCACCTTCACTGAATGAATCATAGCTGAACTCATCCCGAAACCGACTCTTGATCTGCTCATTGAAATTCTCATCCAATGTGAAGTTGAAATACGAGTCCATTGCAGTTAAATGCTTATTGATCAGCTTATTCATAATAGGTAGATATTGCTTAATGATTTTTGTCTTGATTCCAGTATCCTTCAATAGATCACTCGCGAGATGGAAATATTCACGATCTGTAATAAGTCGCTTCCTCTTAGATTCCAGCTTATCGCGATCCACTTTCAAAACTGCTAATTTCTCATCATCACCATATGACCGCTTCTTGACCTCATTCAAATAATCAATTTCTTTTTCCAGCTTCAAAACATAGTCAACAATACCATCTACCTGATAGCCTATCCTCTCTGACTCACTATCCAACTTGTTTATTTGAATGCGTATACTTTCCATTGAATTACGTTTGACATTCATTCTAACTAATTTATTATCCAAATCGTTCAAACCTTTCCCCTTTTCATCTATCATCTTATCTTTTTCTAGCATAATAGATAATTTATGGTCATTCTCAATACCCTGCTTACATAAAGGACAGTCATCATGATTATCAAAAAAATCAATGTCACCTTGAACCTTTTCTAATGCATTTTTTATTTTATTTTCTAACTTTTCATATTCCTTTATTTCTCCCAATAATACATCATATCCTTCCACCTCTGCCAACAATTCTTCTGCCTTGGTCTTATTTTCATCAATATTTCCTTTATGAACTGATGCTTCTTTCTGCGAGATGCGAATAAATTCTTTAGTTTTCGTAATTTTATCATTATTGATCTCCTTTACCTCTTGTATGTACTTCCTTTGTATTTCTATTTTATCAGAATTCAATTCAAGAGTTTGATCATTAACAAATAATTCATCTTTATTATCAGTTATACGCTCCTTTATTATTTGATTCATTAATGAAAATATTTGAATATCCAATAAATCCTCAATAACTTCTCTACGGTGAAATGCAGGAAGTTGCATGAATGGCTGGAATGAACTCGAACCCAATACAATAATTTGCGTGAAACTTTTGTAGTTGAGTTTCAATATTTGCTTCTCAAGACGCTCTTGATAATCCTTCACCTTTGCATCTTGATTGATTAATTGATCATCAACATATATTTCAAAAATACTTGGCTTCTGACCTCTCCTAATCATATAGGATTTATTACCTATGTCAAATTCTACTTCTGTCAAGCACCCTTTACCATTGACTGTATTGATCATCTGAGTCTTATTAACTTTACGGAATGGCTTTGAGAATAAAGAAAAAGTTAAAGCATCCAACATGGTAGATTTACCAGAACCATTTTCACCAATTACTAATGAAGTTGGATGCTTATTCAATTCTATCTCAGTAAAAGAATCACCAGTACTCAGGAAATTCTTCCATCTCAATTTCTTAAATTGTATCATACTATATCAACCGCCTCAGAATAAATATTTCTCAATAAACCATCAAGTACTGCTTTATCCAAATCTATACTCAATCCATCCACATATTTTGATAGAATAGTCAAGGTATCTTCTGCTTCATACACAGACTCATCACCTTCAAAAAACAGTTCAGATTCTTCTATGATACTTATATCCTGAGGCGAAACAGCATATAAAGTGTTTATAAATTTATCAAATGCATATGCATCAGTCTTATTCTTAACTATCAACTTTATATATGCATCTGTATAGTAGCTCAAATCATGGTTAGTGTAATCAATAGTTTCATCATAATAAATTTTATGATACAAGCGATATGGATTTTTTATAAACTCCAATTCCCTAGTTTCAGTATCAAATACATGAAAACCCTTATCCACTTCAAAATCTGACCAACTTAATTCGTATGGAGAGCCCAAGTAACAAATGCTGTCCAAACTAGATTTGTAATGAAAATGGCCACTATAGACCACATCAAAATTTTTAAAATCTTCTTTGGTGAGTCCACTTTCTGAATACACCCCCTTTTGCATTAAAAACCCTTGTAATTCCAAATGACCCATAAGAACCTGCGATGAAGTATTCCTAAGTACTTTCATGCCCTGATCAAAATTTTCAGAACAGATCCACGGCATCATGCAGATATCAAGACCGCCGATATTTACATCCCTTGGCTCGTTATAAATGCTAACAAAAGACAAATCACTAAGCAATTCGGTAATCGCATTTATTCTGTTTGTGTTTCTGTAGTATGTATCGTGATTGCCCACAATAACATGAGTATCAATTCCATAATCTTGGAGTCGAAAAATAAAATTAGACCTAAGATTATTAAGCGTAACATAATTTACAAATTTCCTCCTATCTACTAAATCTCCTAAATGAATTATAGTTTTTATATTATTATCTTCAATGTATGGGAAAAATACCTTATCATAAAATTTTTGAAAATATTTCTGAAACACTAAATTATCATTTTTTATTCCGAAATGAGTATCGGTTATTAAACATATTTTCATGTAAGAAAATTTTCCAAATTATTCTTCTTCTTTTTTCTACATTTCTTCTTTTCTGCTAACCTTTTCTCAAATTCATCAATCATAGTTTGATCAAAATTAAAATCCAAAACACTTTTATAGTCTTCAAGATCCTGCTCACCCAGTTCAGACAATTGTTGCATAATCCCCGCCTTTTCAGTCATCTTTTGCTTAATATAAGATTGCTTCTTTTCTTTTTCTATTCTTCGTATAAATGCATAGTATATTATTTGTGTGAAATATGCGAAAGGATTCTTGGACTTTTCTTCGTTAAAATTATGACAGTATTGTAAACAGTTTTCTATACCATCTGAAATCATATCATCCTTATATGTGTAATTGATGAAATTCGGCCGAAAAGAAAGGCCCTTAGCTATATCCAAAAAACACTTACCAATATATTCTGTTACTGGTGGCATGGATTCTCCAGAAGCTTCAGCCTCTCTCACATTCTTCTTATATTCAACAAACGCTTTATAAAATTCTTTATTGTCAATATAATGACTTTTTTTAGACATATGGAATACCTCAAACATAATGTCATTATATAAATTATTCTCACTTTTAAATTAATACCTATATTATACCATAAAAAACTTCATTTGTCAAGGCTAAAATTAGCTAAAAATTAGCCTTGACAAACAGCAAAAAATATGGTATACTTACTGTGTTAGCAGGGGAGAGGGAGAGTAACTATATGGAATGGGTATAAGATTTAAGTATATTAAACTTCTCACTATGGTATATTTTGACCCTTTCTAGATAATGACGAAAGGTATAATTCAAGTATTTACCTAATGTTAAATCATCAATAACATCAATTAGAACCACTTTTGTTTTGCTATCAGTTCTCCGCAATCCCCTACCAATACTTTGTAGATTTCTAATTCTACTTTTACTAGGTGATGCAAATACAACATTATTGAGATTCTTTATATTTATACCAGTTGAAAATGTGCCATAAGATGCAACGATAATATTATTATTAGTTCTTTCACAAATATCCCGTACAGATTCACGATCCTCAGCTGATATTCCACCATGTATAAAAAACGCATTCTTTCCTTCCTTTTGGCCTACCAAGTCATATAACATTTTTCCATGCTTTTCAACCAATTGATACAATATTAAAGTATTACCTTGTAATTCATATGTCATATTGACAATGAACTCATTTCTTTCTCTATGAGTAACCAAGAATTGCAATTCCTTTACATAATCTAATTCCTTTACAATCTTACATTCAACTTTTGAATACTTAATAACAACTGGTTGAATTTTTAAATCTGCTAAATATTCAGTATCCATCAATTCTTTAGTGGTTGTTACTTGATGAACTGGGCCAAATAATCCTTCCAAAACCAATTTATGAGTTTTCGTACCATCTAAAGTACCAGTTGTACCTATTCTATATGAACAATTCACCAATTTTTCTAATATACCTTTAAGTGAATTTGCTTTATGCAAATGTGCTTCATCGCCTATTACTAAATCAAAATTGCTAAAATATTGCTTAGGTAAACGGAATAGAGATTGCCATGTAGATATTGTAACTCTTTTATCTGTATTCTTATCAGATCCTGCATATATGCGATGACAATTAGTTTCGACATCCCATTCATTTACAGATGAATAATCTATAAAATCTTTATACATCTGCTCCACCAATGAAATAGTAGGCACAACTAATAAAACTTTGAAATCTTCCAAATATCTTATAATGGAATATATAACAAGTGATTTTCCAGAAGCAGTGGGGGAAACCAATACGCATCGGCGACTTTTGAGTGAATGGAATATTGCTTCGTATTGATATGGTCTAACGGTAAGTTTTTTATTTTTGGAATGTAAATTCAGTTCATCAACAAATTCTTTCAATTCTTCTGGCTTTATAGAATCGGGCTTGAATTCTAATAAACCTTCAACTGCATAACTATTGTCATATGCCCATTTGGTAACTTGCGGTAGGAGTCCAGAATAAATCTTTTTATCCCAAACTGAATACAAACGTATCTTGCCATCCCAAACTTTATTTCTATAGGAAGGCATGAACTTATAGCCAGGTACTTCAAATGTAAAATGATCACATAATTCTTGTGCTGTACTTGCTTCACAATCCACTTTTACAAACACATCATCAATTTTTGTGACATTAAGAATATCAATTGGCTCCTTCAAGGAACTTTCTCCAATCAATAGCATGTTTTATAGACCAACTTCTATCTTGAATAGCCTTTAACGTTTTTTCCAAATAATCTACTTTTGTTTTAGAATATTCTACAGTTTTTCGTTTAATACTTAAATCTTCATCAGCATCAAGATACATAGATACATCACTTTTCAAAACTTTTAAATCAAATGGCTTTTCTTTATAAACTTCTGGATCAGCCTTACCCATATAATAATGATGCTTATCGAGGTACATTTTTTTATATTCTTCTTCAGCATTCTTATATTCTGCTCTAGATTGGCAATGAAATTTCATATATTTACCATAAAGATATGGATTCCTAAGTGCCTCTCTATCCAATTCACTATCATCGATTAATAAATCTTTATCTACTTCCGAAAACAATTGTTCAAAATTCATATATTATGTAACGTCCTCGATTATATAATCAGTAAATTGAAATGAAACATCAGCTGTTATCGGTTCAACTGAATCCGCGGCACTCTCGAAAGATAATGCAGAAAGAGATATTGGAAATATATCCTTGAATACAACTGATTTATTAGCATTCATACTATTTGTTAATATTGTCAAAGCTGCATCAGAATACATTCCCATATCATTGTTACTGGTTGATCTCAATTTTATCAAATCTTCATCGCCACTTGGTGATGCCATCGCCCGTAACCATGTAATTATTTCTCTATAATTTTTTAAATCTTCATCAACTACAAACGAACAATCCATCGCATCAAATTCTAAAATACTACCCGCTATTGGATAAGCTCTTGTTGGAGTAGGAACAGTCGATTCTGCAACTGTTAATCCAGGCAAATTGGCAGTCTGTAGAAAATAAGTCACATTTGGCAATCTATCAATTTGTAAACGGAATGAAATTGGTGAAAGTATATTATAATTATCTGGTAGACTATCTATTATTGACATTTCTGTACCTCCAAATATATTTATAAACAAAAAAAAGAGGGAGGATTTCTCCCCCCTCTGAAATGTAACGGTGAAATACGTTTACATTATATTGTTGACTTGGATTGTACGATAGTAAGTGTTAGTACCTTCTGCTAAGCTACTTTGACCAAACGGATTGGCGACCATTCCATAACGGGTTTTAAAACCGATTTTCGGTTGGAATGTATCTTCACCAACAGCCTTGACCATTTGTAATGGTACATACGGACAATAGAAGATACCAGCATCGTAAGGTGAAGAACCTTTATAACCAATGGTGACATATTCATGTGAAGTACCAGCTGCATTAACAAAATAAGGATCGACATATACTTTATAGCGACCATTAAGTGTACCGACAAAAGTGTTACCAGTAATACCGTCAGCTGACAGTTGTCCACCGCCACCAGTACCGGCACCAGTATCCAAACTACCTGTCATCGACAGAGCAGCAACGACATCTGCAGATGCGATAATAATATTACCACGACCCCTACGAGTAGAAGTTGCAATTGCATTAGCATCACGTTCAATGGCGAAATGAAGACCTTTGAACTTTTCAACTGACCAACGACCATTTGAATCTGTATCTAGATCGAAAATACCAGCAGTTGCTGTACCAAGTTGAGCTCCACTAGTGGCTACACCATTAACTGTACGGATGATTTCGCGATTAATTTCTGCGAGAATTTCCGTTGACAGAATATTAGCCAATTCGGCTTCAGCATCAAGACCATGAATTGCTTTTAAGTCTTGAGCCAATTCCGTACTATATTCAGCTTTGAGAGCTCGACTACGTGCCGTAACACTAGTTTTCTCAATCGAAAAAGACATTTCACGGAATTGATTAGTTCCACCAGCAGATTCCATCGTAGTCGTGACGGCAGCTCGTTGGGTATCTCCTAATTCAACATCCGCTGCATTGGCTGCACTGTCATAGTAAGTAGACAAAAATGGATCACCTGCATTGGATGCAGCATCAACACCAGCGACAGTAGCTGAAGAATCCGTACCTGATTGACCACCTACAGCTTCATCAAATAGAGCTTCATTGTGAACAGATACTCCATCAGTTGGATCATTTTGTAGATAATCACTTTTCATGTAAAAGATAAGTCCTGTCGGGCCTGTCATTGGTTGAACACCAACAATATCATAAGCGATTAATTGTGGCGTAGATCGTCTAATAAGACTAATCATAACTGGATCATAGCCTGCTCGACCAATACCATCAGCGGTATCGCCACCAAAACCAGCAACGCCTGCAGCTGTACTGCCGGTAGTGACATTGGGTGAAGCTTCTGTCAAAAGACCAGAACTATTATTAATAGCCCGTTCTTCTGCAACAGCCTTTTCTTGATTTTCGAGTAAAATCGCAGTGACTTGACGCTTGTAGTTATCTTCGATACTAGGAAGAGCTTCATGATCAAGTACTGGTTTCCACTTTTCTGCTAATTGTTGTGAAAATGACATTTTATATTTCTCCTTTTATTTCTATGTTATACTTTGGAGCTTTGATTAGTTCTTGATATAGCATTGGAATATGCTGACATTGAAACACTTAAATCTTCATCTTCATACACTACTGGTTCATTAGTAACCGGCGAGGATACTTTTCCTTTCGGGAAGTAACTCTCACATAATGTTTGAAGCTTGGAAGTAAATTCTTCATCGTCGCCTTCATACTCAATACCTTCTGAAAGCTCTTTTAATTTCTCAACTTCTGTTTCGACCAAATCCGTAGAAATGTCACGGATGAGCTCATCCCTTTTAGTTAAAGAAACTTCTTTTTTCAACTCGATATTTTCGTTTATCTGAGTATTAAGTTTTTCTTCTAATTCCTCTACCTTCGTGGCCAGTTCACTAAGAACATCTACTTTGGTATCTGGAATATCTACATAATGCTGGGTAAAGAGGGTTTTCAAGCCGACAATGAAATCTTCCGTAAGTTCTGCACGGATTCCACTTTCGATTGCAATCTCATTTTCCTGCATCCATTCTTCAACGACATAATCCAAGTATGAATCAACTTTTTCTGTCAAGCCATCCATAACTTCTTCTGTACACTCGACTAACATATCATTGAGATTTTCGTCAAATTGTTTTGTACGAGATTCAACTTCTCGATTAACTGCTGCTTCAAAAATAGTCGAAGCTTTTGTCTTAAATTCTTCTGAAAGTTCCGAATCTCCAACAAGAGCAGTTACATCTACAGATGGATCATATGTATTATACAATTTAGCAGTTTTTTTCCTTGCTTTTGAAAGCTTTTTATCAATTTTAATTGCACCTGATGCAACCTTCTTTTGACGCTTAGCAGCTTTCTTGAGTGACTTTTTACCAGCACCAGTTTTAAGCCATTTGGCCTTCTTCTTAGCAGCTTTCTTACGTTCTGCCTTACTTTTCTTTTCAAAAATACTATCTAAAGTAGCATCCCAATCTTCTTCATCATCTAATTCACTGATAAGATCGAGATCTTCTTCATCAAGTTCAGATAATAAGAATTCTATAATTTCTTGTTGCTCATCGACAACATCATCATCTTCTTCCGATAAAACTTTATCAACAATATCTTGTGCTGCAGACTTTTCGTTGATTAATTCATCATCAGTAGACAATTCATCATCAGTAGAAACTTCAGCTGAAAGATCAGCAGAACTAGTATCGTCTGCTTCATCCTCTTGAAGTACTTCTTCTGAATCAACTAGGTCTTGAAAATCTTTTTCCAAAGCTTCCATTGATTTTCTCCTTTTGTTATATTCTGGTAACTATTTATACATATTACAATTTTGAAACAAACGTTTCAAAAACGTGTAATATTTCTTGTTCTCGTTCCCTACGACTCGAACTATCAATAGTCTTTTTAACACTATCTAAATCCACTTCGCGAAACATACTATTTTCATAAATCCACTCACGACCTTCCATTACACCTTGAACAAATGCATGTGGTGCAGAAGGATCAGCAACTATATCAGCTGCAGTCGCTAGATAGAAATCGTCTTTTACAATTTTAGTGCCCTTTTGTGTTTCATCTAATGAACCCATTCCTCTAGAAGAAACGCCCAATTTAGCACCATCTTTAAGTAGTCCTTCGACTATTTTACCATACGGAGTTGAATTTAAAACTTTTGCTTTACCGACAAAATCAGTATCACTTTTCCGCAATTCCGTTATCATATGAGAAACACGTTCTAAATTAATAGCTGGGCCATCTGGATGTCCTAATTCACCAAAGGCTCTGTTTTGTTTAACATAATCTTTTTTATAACGCCTGACTTCGCGTTCTAAAATTTCCAATGGATATACTCTACCATTACGATTCTTTTGTTCGGCCTGTAGGAAAATCCCCTCAATAAAGAGACTTTCCTTACCGTTTGAATCAGCTTCAGTAACAATATCCAAATCTTCTACAAGTTCTGTAATTAATTTCATAGTTCTAACCCCTATCCACTATAATCTGGTCTAGCTGTAAAACCCGATACTTTTTTGAGAATTATAACAACGCTTATAATATCTGCAGCATCATCAAAATTAACAGTTTCAATAGAAATATCTCCTGTTGGGCCTGTAGCATTATTGGTTATAGGTGCATCCAAAGCTGCAGTGTGAGATTTCCCCCAATGACCACTACCACTAAGAGGAAATGCAATTTCATCATCACCATTATCTGCAGCATCAAATACAACATTAAAATATTTATCACCACTTGGGCCTGAAGTATTCCATGAAATTTTCTCAATAGATAATACTGGACTTGAAACATGATTATCCAATACAGATGCATCAATAGTACCAGTTCCCGGCGTGGTAGTATTAGCCCTAGATAAATCAGTAGCACCTATATTCGTAATCAGTGCCATGACACGACCACCGATATACCCCTGATCGTAAATAATTCTTACTGCAGTACCATGTGCCATTATTCTACCTCATCTTCTGTTTCTTCTTCTGCTTCTACCCCTAATGGATCATCAAACAGATTTTTAGAAACTTCTTTCTTTTTGTTATCTATTGCAATAGCTATTTTATCAGCCAAAACCTTATCAAATTCTTTTTGAGTCTCGACTGCATCGTCATCAACAATCCTATCCAATAGATTCGTTATGTTTTCCATTCTTACCTTCCCCCATCATTTCAAAAATTTTATTTAACTTCTTGTCTTCAACACTCCCAAGAATCATTTCTTCCTCTTGTGGCGGTTCTTCTACAGGTGGTTCTTCTACAGGTGGTTCTTCTGGTGGCATTTCAGGCTGTGGGCCCATTGCACCCCACTCAATAGTAGCATCTTTGTGAATCTTATCACCTGTAACTTCAGCATCAATTTCTTTTTGCATTTCTCTTATTTCTTCATCAGTCATCTGCAATACCGTGCGTTTGATATGTTCCATAGAGAAATATCTTCCTGCATAATCAGAAACTTCCCGTAATAATCCCAAACGAGCCATCAACATTTCAGAGTTTTTAGTTTCTCTATAATAAGAATCTTCAGCCCATTTATACTGTATTTCACTGTTTATATCATCCCATTGCTCTTCGCGTATGATACCTTTTAGAATGAGTTGTGATCTAAGTAACTGATCAAAGAAAGTTGTAAATTGATTGCGCAACCGACCAATAAACTTTGAAAATTTTAATTCATCTCTGGTTATTTCAGATTCTCTGCCTAGTGAAAAACCAGAAGCTTGTTCCAATCTACTTGGCGGGATATTTAATGCTCTGTACAATTTAGTCTGGAAAAATATTACATCTTCCATCTCGCCTAAATTCTGACCGCCTGGCAATGTAGAAATTTCTGTACCACGACCACCTTCCCTACGAGGCAACCAAAAATCTTCCAGCATCGACATATGCTTACGATCATCTTTAATTTCACCAGTATCCACATCATAGACCAACTTATTCTGAAAACGGTTCATCTGATCTCGTAAATACTGTTCTGCTTTTGCTTTGGGTAAATTCCCAACGTCAATATAGAATAGCCGTCTTTCGGGGGCACGACTAATTCTATATATGACGACAGAATCTTCCATCATTCTCAGTTGATTCATCGGCTTGATAGCTTTATGCAAATAACTCAGTATAAGACCTTTTTTATTTTCATACATACCAGAATGTATATATGCAATTGCATCTGGTTGAATTCTGATACCTTTTGTTATTTCAGACTGTGGATTATCGAGCTTATCATTATAGACATAAAATTCACTGACTTTGTTAACTATATCCACACCATTTTCAGCACGTTCTTTTTCTACTTCTCTTACTTTTCTTATCTTCCGCGGATCAATAAATCTTAATTCATGAATACCTTGTTTTGGTTTCGCATCATCAATAATCATATGATAATACAAACGACCATCAATATACCAATTTCTAAAAATTTCATAACCATCTTTATTAAAACTCAACAACTTCATTAAATGTGTGAATTCATCATGAATCTTATCTTTTATTGCATCACTTGCACCTAAATCATTCAAATCTAAAAATATAGCATCTTCACGTTCTGAACCTATCACTACTGCTTCGTTTATTACATCATCAATAGCAGCATCGACTTCAGATTCAGTAGACAGAGATCTATATCTGTTTATTAATTCAATTTCATTCTTTATTTTACCCTCCATGTCAATATAATGACCGAGAGCTCCACCGATAGAAACATCTACTGCCCCATCTACATTTTCAGGTGCTGAAAATGCCTTTAGATCTTTCTTCTTTCTTGTAATATCAAAACCAAAAAATTGTGCCATGAATACCTCAAATATAGTTAATGGGGTAGATACACTACCCCTATACTTAACTATATTTATATGTTATTATATTTAGACTGAAGCTCCAATACCAACTGTACCAAAAGATGGTACTTTGATAGAAGCATCGAATGTGAAAGTTGGTTCGTCTATATCTATACTTTCCCACCAATCGAATGTCCATGTAATGGAAAATTCTTCTGGTTCGGCTGTTGACCAATCTAACTCAATCGCTGCAGTTGTCGTTGGCCATGCACCTCGCATGACATATTGACGAATTGGATCACCATTCTTACCAAATTGAATGACAGATGCATCAACGGAGTAATCTTGCGGACTTACAACAGTACTTCTATTAGTCGCATTCCCCATGATTTTCTCCTGCCAGACCTCGATAAAGCGTCGCACAGCAAAATCTTCATCGTTGATTACAGTAGTTTCCCAATCTTCAAAAGTTTTCTGGCCTGCAAATTTTACTATCCTACCAAAATAACTAAGTTCTACCGGCTCTATTGTACCGCCTGGAATTGATGCAGTTTTACACAAAAATGTTAACTTACGAGCTTCAGTTTGAAATCCACCTAAAGCCGCAGGAACTGGAATATTAACCTCAAAGAGATTTGGTCTAGCTCCGCCGCCGGGCAAATTAGCTCTAAATTCGTTTATATTAAAAGCCATATTTATTTTCTCCCTTTATTAGACAGTACCTACAACTTCACTAAAGTCTACGCCTGTTCTTACTGCAACAAAGTTCAGCTGAATGAAGTTAATTGAACGTGCTGGCTTAATGAAAATATCTCCAACAAATTCGTTCCTGTCGATTACTTCTGATGTATTATTTGTAGAATCACAAACAACTTTATAGTCATGAACACCGCGACGAGCTTTGATGTCTCTCAAGAATGGTTCTACCATATTTCTGAATGAGGAACGCGTAAATTCGTCATTAAATTCAAATAGTAAATTCTTAGCTGCACGAGAAATAGATTTTTCAAGAACAACAAACAATCTCCTAACATTAATCCTATCAAACGCACTTGGCTTGGCATATAGAGTTTTATCTCCATAGAGTAATGTACCTTGTCCTGCCATCGAAACCACTGGATTAACACCAATCTTATAAATGGTATCCCTCGAAGCTTTATCTGGATTAAAATGTAGTTTAACCACATTTTTTATTTGACCTCTGGTAAATCCAGCTGGACTCCACCATGCATCATTGGTTTGGTCTGTTCTGACCATCAACCCAGCAATATCACCGTTAAGAGGAACATCGCGATAGACATCGTTATGTGCATCATACATTCTCTTATAACCACTATCAGCTACTGCATAAGATGAAGATTTACTCAATGCAGTAATCCATGTACCAATTGCAGTGGCCTTGGTAGAATTTGAACCAGTACCAATAATAGCTGTTTTAGCAGTAGTATTTTCTGGACTGACTACAGCAATCGCATCTTTCCTATATTCAGCAACATTTGAAATAACATCCTGCTGTACCTGAGTAGTTGCATCTCCAGAAATAATTATACCGACATCTGCAGTATCAACATCTCTAAGTAGACCATACCCCTTTGTGCCCTCTGAATAACGAGCTGCATTACTATTTCCATTAGTGGAAGAATTATCAGCAACACCACCTGATAAACTCAGATGAAGTGGAGCTCCTGCAGACGTAGCGACAGTCGTTGATGTTGAACTGACTGCTTCCCAACCAGCTGCAACAGTAGAATTATCATCCCACTGACCAGATGCATAAACATATTTGGAATCTCTACGAATTATATCTTTGTAGTAATTACTATTTCCATTTTCATCTTTAGCATCAGAAGCAAGTGAAACATGAGCATATTTTTCTAAAATAGTACCTGCAATGCCACTTATATCACCTGTCGTATCGACAACAACAATATGAATTTCATCTAGGGTCGCAACGTTACCATTTTTAGTCAAAACATAATTTGAAGTGCCTGGTACACGATCAAAGACTGCATCATATTCAACGGCCGTTGATACGCCATTTTGAATGAAACTTTGACCCCAATCGGCAAAAGTATCATCGTGAAAAACAGAAACCCGTAGACTGTTACCCAACGCGCCAGGATACCTAGCAACAAAGGCTGAAGTTCCCAATGAAGCTCCTGCATCTACTTGATCTTCATTTTCAAGTAAAGAAGCTGAAGAACTACCAGTAAATTTTAATACTAGTTCATTTGCACTAGTACCACTGTTTTCAACTGCCAAGTCTCCAGAAACTAAACCATGGCCACTAGCAGTTACAAATGAAGCAGAAGTTACAATACCACCAGTACCAATTGTATTTACCGAAATATCATATTTTGTATTATCATGAGTTTTACCTTCTGTGACTGCTACTGCATTTGTGATGCCTGGTGCATAATTACTACCAGTAGCACCAGTAACTAATGTTACTGTATAATCTCCTGCAACGTTAGTACTAGAACCCTTAACGACTTTAACAATAGCATTTTGATCTCCTGCCAGTAATGCCACATAAAAAGTTGTACTATCAGTATACTCTACAGAAGGTGCAGAATCAACTGTGACACCTGTCACAACACCTTCTGCATTTGCTGTTACATCTATCAACAAACCAGTGCCTGACTGTGCTGGAGTTTTACCAACTGAAAATATATTAGCATTTGTATCTAACGTTCCGACTGAATACCCAAGACCGTCATTTATAATTGTAGCAGTACCTGTTGTACCTGTATCATTAGAAACTGCATTCTTTGCATCTGAACCTATTGTTCTAATTACCTGTAATGAATTGGTATATGCCAAAAAACTCGCTGCAGTCAACCAATTTGCTGCAGTATCTGTATCTGGCTTACCATATACTTTAGCCAATTCTGATTCGGAAGTAACCGTAGTAATTTTATTACTGGGCCCCCATTTGAATCCGGCTGCAATGACTGCGTCAGATGTTGAAACAGGCGAAACTCGTAGACTAGCATCTATTTCCGATACATTTACGCCTGGGCTTATTTGAAATGCCATGTTTTTTCTCCTTTGATCTATTTATAAAACTAATCGAATGGACTTTTGCTAATTGTATTTATATTTTTGCAACTTTCGACTACATTTCTGCATATGCCCAACGCTGACCATCCACATCAACAAAACTATCGTCCGTACCATCCCACATTTCTCCGAATGGTAATAAATCATCTTCAATAGCTTTCATCTGGTCTTTGTATAATTTCATTCTTAGATCTTGATCCATTAAATCCTTGAAATATCTTTGATTGGCCACCCATGAAAACAGAACTAATGTCATCACCAAATCATCATGCGACCCTTCCTCTGCTTGATAACCTTTACCCCTAACAACAAAAGAGGTAAGCTCTGCAATTGTATCAAAATCATTTATTAAAAGTTTATCTTCCTCTATTAGATTTTTTAAAGTTCTACATCCTATTCTTTTTACCTGCGGAGTTGTTTTTATTCCAAAAGAAGTATCTCTTGCAAAACCTGCAGATAATACTTGTCCTGCTCTCCCTTTTACTATTGATGATAATATATTTTCATATTCTAAATCGTGATATAGTATGTCAGCAACCTGTCCACCTATATCATTAACTTCCACCAAAACAATTGCTTCATTGAAATCTGTAGCTACCGTATGAATGACAGTTGGATATAACAATGGAGATATTTGATTATCCCTATATCTCGCAACCATTCTATATGGAGTATCAGTAATATCCATTACTGTAAATGCTGAATAATCCTTCCCAGCTCCTCTCGCGACATCACACGACATAAAATAAACCCTATCTTTATCTGGATGTTCCCATAATTGCAAACCATCCTTTTCGTATATTGGATCTTTAAATACTAAATCCCTAAGTTTGCTCGGTGAAATAAGAGTATCTACTGAACCTATAAATTCTGTTTCAAACTCAACACGAAATTGATCTTCTGAAGTATTCCTTATTGTTTGATCTTTCCAGGCCTCGTCGCGACCAGGCACTTTTGACCAATGAACATCGATTGGCAAATAATCACTTTTACCTTCAACTGCATTTACCCACATTTTATAAAACTGATTCATACCATTTGGAGTAGAAACAATCAAAACTTTTGTGGTATTACCAGATGAAATAGTAGGATATACAGACCTAAAAAATTCCTCTGAAATATGATCTGGAACAAACGCAAATTCATCCAAAAATATAATATTAAATGTTCCACCACGAATTGCACTAGATGACGTTGAACTGGCCAATATCTTAGATCCATTTTCTAGCTCTATATTACCTTTGTTCCACTCAACAACTCCTTGCTGCAGCCACAAAGGTAAATTTTCATATGCTAACTGTAACCTACTCAACAACTCGCGAGCCGTGCCACCTTTATTGGCTAGTATCCCAACTCTGACATCCTGATTAAAAAGTATATAATGAAGTAAATAAGAAATAATTGTAGTGGATTTACCCGTCTGTCTAGGCATCTTACAAATAACAAAACGATTGTCTATGAATTTCCTGACCATATCTTCTTGGAAATCCCATAAATCAAATGGACGTAATCCTTCATCAACTGTGACTATCTTAACATAATTTTTTATAAAATGAATAGGATCTTCACCACATTTTAAATATTCTTCAACTTCTGTCTGACTAAAATTAATAGGAACATTAGATTTCTTTAATAAAGGATTGCCAAGATAATTTACTGAAGTCATGATCTCTTATCCTTTAATAATTTTTGTAATTCTGCAGTAGAACCTACAAACAATGCATTTTCAATATTGGTATTACCCAATTTTTTATCCATGTTCTTTATATCTTCTACCTTTTTTTGAAGATCCATAAATTGTTGATTAGTTTCTGTTACTGTTTTTATTAATTGACCAGCAACTTCATATGCCCTTGGCTGATCAGTCTCTTGAGCTACTATCATTATACCATCGATGGCTTCTTTGCCCCTTGCCACTAATTCATAAAAATTCTTTCTGGAAGCTTCATAATCACTCTGTAAATCTTTTTCACGCTCTGCAAGTTCGACTTCAACTTTCTGAACTTCCACTGTTGGTACATTTTCTATTTCAAAAGTATTATTTAATTTTCTGTCTATTGTAGAATCTCTCATAAGTTCTCCGAAATAGTTGTGGTTACATCATAATCATCATCTGCATCAGCAGTAGTTGGATCTGGTACTTGAGTAATTCTGGCCACCGCGGTTTCAAATTGAGTACTTGTCGGACTCTCAAAGAGATTAGCAATTGTACTTAAAGTCCATTCTGCACCACTATTATCACCGCGAACCTTGATTGATACAACAAAAGTGTCAGTCATGGAAGTAACCTGTAAAACTCTTGTACTACTATTCCAAGAAGTAACAACTGCAGTAACTGTAGCGACATCTAATCTATCACCTTGAAAAACAGTTTCTCCGACACTGAATGTACCAGAGCCACCAGTAGTCATCGTAAGATCTGTAGAATTTAATGTAGAACTCATATACAATTGAGTAAGAGTCTTAGTAATAACATTACTGTCTTTCA
>Ga0315334_10000071_pt1 | contig 70410 bp, 116 predicted proteins | sample M150034915metaG_FD_205555 | JGI IMG/M metagenome (GOLD analysis project Ga0315334, IMG submission 205555) | Ammonia-oxidizing marine archaeal communities from Monterey Bay, California, United States - M1 500m 34915 | ecosystem: Environmental > Aquatic > Marine > Intertidal zone | place: USA... | reverse complement strand
CCAAATTCCCTCAACAAAATCTTCGCTATCGCTCCAGTCCCTTTTCGAGTCAAGATTGCCAAGTTCAATTGGGTCAAATCTTGCGGCGTCCCCATGGCGACCCCTCCAGCTGTCTACGCTTCTGATCTTGTGGTAGATTCTAGCTACTCCTTTGGTGATTTTTCTAGTTACGAACTCTTCCCCTCTCTTGGTCCCTTCATGGTTAAAAAGCACCCCATGGACAGCAAACATATCGTAAGACTCCCTGTATACTTTCACCATATGGTGCGCGGCACATTTGGAAACCCCGTAAGGACTACGCGGCTTCATTGGGTGTTTCATGTCTTGGGGGCAATAATCTATGTTTCCGAACTCTTCGCTTGATCCGGCAGAATAGAATCTGCAATTTGGTTGATAGTTCTTGATGGCTTCCAAGCATCTAAGTACCCCAAGGGCGTTTGTGTCCATCACTTGCTGCGGCATATCCCAACTGCAGGCGACAAATGAATTAGCAGCAAGATTAATAAAGAAATCAGGCTGGATGTCTTGCACTAGTTTCCCTATACTAAATTCATCGCCTAAGTCTCCATAGACAAGCTGAAAGTTAGGGTTGTCTAGAAAACTTTTACAGTTTACATAATTTGGATTGGATACGCGACGTATCATACCGAAAACCCTGTTGTTGGGGTCTTTCAGTAAGAACTCGCACATGTTAGCGCCGTCTTGGCCAAGTACTCCTGTAACTAAAACCTTTTTCATGTTTCTATTTCTAATATTTCAAGTTTCTTTTTGAATAAATCAAATGGAATATCGCTGTAGTTTAAGCTTTTACCGTATTGGGTATAGTAATCTCTGTGTTGATCTTTATCCCCATCAAAAATTCCTTCTGCCATAAGAGCAGCGACTGAACTAATTGGGAAGGCCGTGGCTTTTTGCATGGCAGAAAAGTTTTCGTCGAACTTTATCACTCTCTCTCTTCCCCAAGCTTTATCTCCACCCTTCACTTTCGCTACGATAAACACCTCGTCCTCATGCGCGAACCCACAACCTTTAACAAAAATATTGTTTAAGGTCTCGTCGTCTAAATCGCAATCTTTAATTAAAAATTTGACTATGTCTCTGTGTCCTCGGTACCTTAAGGTTCTGTAAGAACAATTCTTGACTCCCTTTGACCGCATGGAATGAATGGAGTGCGACGCTCCGCCGCTGGTATAGAAGGCTTCCATTTGACCAAAATTTTCTCCTTCCACCCTTATCAGTCCGTCCATTCCTTTAACTGTCTTTATTTCACCGTCTTCAAGAATAAGGCAGTCGTCCTTGTACTCGTTAATTAATCCGTCTACTGACCAAGTAACTGCGTAACGTAAGGGATTGTGTGTGCTTTGTGAATAGTCTGGCAAACCTCCAACCATCATTTCTACTTCGTCTGCTTGTCCGTGAATCTGTCTACACCCTTCTTCCGCTAAGATATTAACCCAGCCGGGGGCGAGACCCAAGTCGGTCATGACGGGTTTTGTGGCTTTCTCTTTTGCGTAGTCATTGATCCTCTGAGACACGTCTACTCTTCCGCCTAAATCACAGTAACGGAACCCATTATCAATACAAATTCTAGCAAGCGTTTCGGTTTGGTGGTAAGGTAGAGAAGATATAACTACGTCAGGGGAGGCTTCCGTAAGGGTTCCAATCCAATCTCCGTCTGCTTTGACATGATAGAAGTCTACGTCATCCGCAGTTAAGAGTCCTATGTCTCTAACCCATCTGTCAAAAGCGTCAGGGTCCACATCTGCACAGGCTAGCTCAAGGCCAAGCTCTTTTACGGCCCAAGATATAGCCGTTCCCATCCTGCCCGTACCAAATACAAAAGCTTTCATCTTTTTTGTAACTTACAACGTTTACGCGGGCCGCCTTGCCCCCTGTATCTTTTCATGCCTTTGCTTCTGTTGCTGCAGCCTTGGCGGGTTTTCTTTTTGTGGCGCTTGTGTTCGTAGACGAATGTTTTCCTCGATGCCATACTTATACTATTCTTTCCAAGCTATTTTTATTAAATTATCTCCAAAAAATTCACGCGTATATCTTATTACATCCATGGGCTCGAAGTCTTTGCAGGTATATATATCAATCGAAAAGAATTTAGGAGTTCTATTGTCCCATGCATAGATATGCATACCTGACTCCTTCCAGTGCATATAAGCGCACCAGCCGTAATGTGAGTCATGGTTGCAAATAGGCGATGTGACTGCGGTCATATCTAAAACCGTAGTAATCTCCTTACAGAACTTAGTCATGTCCTCTGGCAAAAATACATTATGCAGGGTGCCTTCTACGATGAGGCGCTGCCTACAAATGTCCGGTGCTAAGTCTGTCCATTCTCCCATTACTTATTCTTTTTCTTCTTTTTTTTGTCTTTCTTAGGCTTCTTTTTCTCTCTTTTCGGTTTTGCTTTATCTCTTCCCATAGTGTTTTTCCTTTCCTTATAATAGTCGTTTCGCTCAGGAAATTTAGATTTATTTACCTCTCTGGTTTCCTATGAACTTCTGAGGGCAGTAGCTCATGGAAGTGCCACTCCTGCTCTTGAGATTCACTTCCATCACCTTTACCCTTGTTGGGGTTCTTGCCCGGACCGAACCCCAGCTTGGATTCTTTTTTCTCTTTGGTTAGTTTTCCAAATACTGGTCGTCCAGACTTAAGCTTAGGCATAATATTTTTTTGTAGGTGCTCGTGCAGGTTGCGGTTATATTTTAGCTGGTACAGTCTGGGCTCGATTCTGTCTTCACTGTACCCAAAAAATTTTCGTAGAGTACTTGTTTCTTTTTCGGCTGACTCTGCTAGTATATAAATGGCTCCATTAAACTTTGCGAACTTGTTCGGCTCTTTGATTATAACCCAGTGCATGAGCACCTTCTCGGGCATGTCATCTTCATTCGCGGGCCATCCTAAGAAGGAATGGATGGATGAATAGAAAACGACAGTAAATGCGCAGAAGGCGGTGATGCAGGCCGTTTTTATGTACCATTTAAGAGACGACTCATTTAAAACCCAAAAGGTCAAGCCTCCAAATATCAACAACAAAATTGGTAATGCTATATTCATTTTTTCATCTTCCACGCTATATACCAAACACCCGCAGCAATTATATAAAAGGGTATTTGCAGTAATAAAAGGTATTCAATCATTTTTCTATTCCATCAATAAAGTCTTGTATCTTCTTCCATTCGCCTTTCTTTAATCTTCTATGACTTTGTATCGTATATTTCATTTGGTACTTAAGAGCTTCCATTTCGTCTGCGAACTGTTCTTCTCTGGTCCATTGCTTGCCGCCAAAAATGTCACTTTCTTTTACCATTTATCCAACCTCGTAGCGTGCTGCTCCCATGTCCATAGCCATACGGTAAAGGAACAACATCTGTTGTTTGTATGTCGGGTGGCTTACCCCAACTTCTGGGGAAAGGTTTGCCGCTGGGGCTTTGATATCCCCTGTTCTCCGAAATCCAATGATAAAGCGTACTACTACCATACCCGTAGCAATAAGGTAGTGGACGATAATCTTTTGTTCCCATCTCAGGTGGCTTGCCCCAACTTCTAGGGAAAGCCTTTCCGTTGGGAGCATAATACGTCTTGCATCCCACCAATAAGAACATTATCACCAATAAGACTGACCTCATAACTTTAATATTTTTTTTAAATAATTCCAACTGTCTTCTACTTCCCCGTCTGTATTTATGCCGGCGGTGTGTCCAGCCTCGAAGTCTTTTACGTGATATTCTTTTCTTAGTTCTCTGTTCGACAGTAATAAAACTTCAACTACTTCGTTTCCATTATTGACTCGTAATTCGTCCCGCAGATTCTTGTAGGGATTTACCAAAGACACAACCACGTGGGTTTCTTTATTGATGGGGTGGCTTTTCCAGCCGTCAGCTACATCAATGTAAATCGCCTTCCAGTTGCCATCTTTCCCTTTTTTGTTTAGGTAGGTCGCTACGGCATTCGCGTTTCTAATATTTTCTTCGCGCCCCTCTCTGCCGTAATTTTTATTAGTAAACATTTCTCTGAACTCATCTCCATCAATAACGAATGGCGTGTCGAGATGACTTGCTAACAATGTGCCTAAAGAGGTCTTGCCTGATCCGGGTTGTCCGTATAACACGTAAATCATTTAGAGCTTTCCATTAATTTTTTAACGCTGTCTTTGCAAAAGCCCGCGCCTTCTCTGTTAATAAATTCGTATATTACTCCTGTTAGTTCTGATGGCTTAGTGAATACTTGCGTTAAGTCGGGGTCTTTGCATATAATTGGTTCTTCAGAGTAAAATTCCGCATACCCCTTTTCTTTCCACTCCTTCATAACCGCCTGTACGTCTTCAACTTGGTAAGCTATGTGGTGCACCCCTCCGACCCCACCTCTTGCCTTTACCCAATCACCGACGATTGAGCCTTCAGAACCATCGCTTACAAAAATTTCTGGTGGTGCATGGTATTCTGACTTGATGCTTCCCGCTGCTCCATATGCGGAATTTAGGTGTGAACCGTGAGGGTCAGCTTGTAGAGAAAAATAGGTCCAAAGGTTAGTGTCTGAGTGTCTTGTCTCTGGCGGCACTAAAGCTATGCAGTCCGCCTTGGACCCATCGTCAAATTCTATTTGGAATTCTGTGCCAAGACTATAACCGAAAGCCTCTGTAAAAAAGCCAGCAGATTTGTATCTGTTTTCTACTCTGTAGGCTATGTGGTCTAGTCTCACTGTGGTAATGGGTCTCTTAGGTTTGCGGTTAACTCGTTTACGTCAAGGATGTTTCCGTCTTTGTCTGTTTTGAATCTGAAGGCGGTCTTCTCTTCTCCAGTGGTGGTAAAGTCTCTTTCCTTGACTACTACTTCTCTGAATGGTTTAATTTTTATTAGCTTGATCGTCCCTTTCGTCGGTTCGTCGTCTCTCTTGGCGTAGACATGCACCGTGACTATATTCTCCCCCTCTGTCACGCCCCTGAAGGAAACCACCTCTTCGTTAAAGGCGACAACCGTGCCCGCTAGTCCTTGCTCTAGGCTGTTGTTTCTGCGCTTGCCTAACGCGTCATGGTCTAGGCTAATTAGGCTACCTTGACCACCTTCCCTGTTGTTGAATGCTACGGTATGTCCAGACGCCGATCTAACGTATAGGTCCAAGTCGTCTTCGCTGTTTCCGTCCCACGTTAGAATAACCTCATACAGTACATTGGGTGGGCGCACTTTTGTTTGCTCTTCTTCGCTCTTGAGAAGAAACAGAATAGCTACAAGCATTAACAGGCAACAAAACAGCACGTCGATAAACGGTCTGAATGAAAAGAATTTTTTATATCCTCTGTTAATCATTGTTCCCGCGGCGGCTTAAAATCCCCCTTGCTAAACCGAGTTTCGGCTTCGATTTCCCAGTTATCTAAAATCACCTTAGCTAACCAGAGTTGAAATGGAATAGCTGCAAATCCTAACGTGCATACTATAGCTACACACCAAAGTATTAACGCTCCGATATAATCACTGACTTTGATATTTAATTTTGATTTATATAACATCATTGTTTATTCTTCTAGTTTATATCTTAAAATCATCAGCTGAGCTTGCAGTGGTAGGCTGAAGACAATACCGCAGATGGTAGTGTAGAACGCGGTATTCAATCCAGTCTTTAGTCCCGCCACAATGGCGCTCACTTGCGCTGTCTCGTCAAGGTTAGTGGCTGTCGCCACGCATAGGCCAAAAACGGTACCTAGTAAGCCAAGTGAAAAGAAGTGTTCCGCTGCAAACCAGCCTACCTCCGATTGTTTGGAAAGCTTAACCGCGTCATGCTCAACTTTCTTTTTGTCTAGCCTATCCGCTAAATAACACAGCTTACCGACAAATGCCGTAAGGAGAACATACAGTATCATAATTACAATAGTTAGATGACTAACGTCATTCTTGATCATCGTGGAGAGCGCCCCTTTTGTTTCAGCAAAGAAAGCTGCTGTCGCCACGACAGAATTGAGCAAAAACCATTTCGTAAAAGTATTCATTTTTTTTCTATAAGTTTAGCGAGGAGAATGCCTATACCAAGGGTTATCCCCACGCTTAAAATTAATGCGACAAAAGCCATCTATACCCCCACCAGCAATTGCGAAGTTGTTGTTGAAGGCGGCTGGCCCCCAGCCAGTCTCCCTCCCTCTTGAGTTGGTAAACTTCTGATTCTGTTTCTCTGATTTTTCTGGTGAAATGTCTTCTTTTCATGTATGGAACTCTTATGTATCTCATAATTCTTCAATCCTTTTCGCTTTGTCGTCAACTATTAAATCATAAGGAGGTTTTATGTGTTCTCCTTTCGTCCCTGTAGATAAGTCGTGGAACTTACACCCCCAAGATTCTAGTTGTTCCCAAGTGAAATCATAATAACACTTTCCTGATGCCTTAGATTTTTCGGACCCCCCTCTGGCGGTCCAATAAACAATGTGCCAGCCATCGTCGTATAGTTTATTTATTTTTGCAATGTTCTCGTTGTGGGGTTCCGCTAGGTCATACCTGCGTTTACCTGAGTAAAAGCAAATTGTTTCGTCAATGTCAATCAACGCCACTCTCTCCTCTCCTTCAGACGCTAGCCTGCTGGACTCGTGGAATTCCATATTCTTTGCTAGCTCATTGTACATGGCTGCTTCTGGGTGTTCACTGCTCATAATTTATTTCATTCCTTGTGGAAAGGTTAATCTATCTGCATGGTTAACTGTCCAACTGATCTCGTGGGTTACAGCCCTGAATGTTCTGGCCGCGCTTGGGAACCCGTTTCCGGACTTCTTAACTCCGCCAAAAGCAAGGTGAGATTCAGCAGCGATAGACCCACCATTCCAATAAATCATCCCCGCGTCGCATTCGTCTCGGAGTACTCGTGCTTTGCGGAAATCATTCGTAAGAACGCCAACCGCAAGGCCGTACTCAGTATCGTTATAAATACGGATCGCATCTTCTAAAGTATCAAAGGGGATAACTGCGACGTGGGGGCCAAAGACTTCGTTCCTAAGGTATGGAGCGTCTACCCCTCTCCATTCGACCTTGTAAACCATTGGGCTAGAAAAGAAAGCTCTATCATTTATGTCCTCATAAACAGGGTCCAACAGAACTTCTGCCAGCGGGTCATTCAAGACCATGTTGTTATATTTTTTTATTTTTTCAAATCCTTGCTTGTTGATGATCGGACCATAATAAACGCTTTCGTCGGGAACATAGTCTTCCCAGCCTACGCACCCCGGGTCTCCGCTTGATGAAAAAACCTTTTTAAATGGATTGCCTGTTTTTAATTTAGAAGCTTCTTCAGCGAATCTCTTAGCGAACTCGTCATAGGCGCTTCTTTGGACTATCATCCTACTAGAGGAAACGCACCGTTGGCCAGAGAGTTTAAATGCGCTAGCAACCGCGGACTCTACAGCTAGGTCCATCTCTACGTCGTCAAAAATAATACAGGCAGACTTGCTGCCCATTTCGCATGAGGTGGTTTTGTGCCAACTCTCGGCGGCTACTTTTCTAATAGACTGCCCAACCTCGGCAGAACCAGTAAAGCAAATATGGTCGATATCAGCATGAGCCAAAAGATTACCAACGAGCCCGTCACCATGCACCAGATTAATGACTCCGCGAGGAATGCCAGCTTCCTCGTAAATCTTGACAGCCATTTGGGTGGACATTGGAGCATCTTCACTTGGTTTAATTACTATTGTGTTTCCTTCTACAAGGGCGGGGGCGGCGTTCCAGAACATTCCAATCGCCAAAGGAAAATTGAATGGTGTTATAATTGCTATTACACCCTTTGGTTTCCGAAGCATGTAGGAATCCTTGTCGGCAATCTCAGAAGAAACGGCCTCTCCATGTGAGTAGCGGCCAGAACCGAAAGCAAACTGAGCCATGTGGAGAGCTTCGTTAACTTCAGCGACGCTTTCGTTGTAGTTTTTACCTGTCTCTAGGGAGATAACCGCAGCCAGTTTCTCTTTGTCTCTTTCAATAAGTTGAGCGACCTTGTTCATGTAGTCTGAACGGACAAAGCGGCTTACTTTTTTCCAGCTTTTGAACGCTTTCCGAGCAGCCAGCACGGCGGTGCCGACGTCGCTTGGTCCACTTGACGGGAACGCTCCTTGGGCCTTTCCTGTGGATGGGTTAATCTTGGAGTACATGTCGGCGGTAGCTTTCCATACTCCATTGATATAATTTCTGCCTTCGAATTGCATAAAGTGGTGATTCATAACCTCAAATTTGCTGCGTCCTGTTCGCCATACCAGTTATAGGTGTCGCTAAGTCCATTTTCTAAGCTTATTTTATGTTTCCATCCGAACTGCTCAAGTCTGGAAACGTCTAATAGCTTGCGTAATGTCCCGTCGGGTTTGTCAAGCTGGTGCCTTATCTCTCCTTCGTAACCAACTGTATGTGCGATTTTTTTCGCGAGTTCTGCTATGGATATTTCTTGACCAGTGCCTATGTTTAAATGGGAAATGTTTTGTTTGTAGATATGCTCTGCGTCTATCTTTCGGAGAGTAAAGAGAACAGCATCAGCTAGGTCGTCGACGTGCATGAATTCTCTCTGAGCTTTCCCCGTGCCCCAAACCTCAACGTGGGGCTCGTTATTTTGTTTAGCTTCGTGAAATCTCCTAATTAGCGCCGGGAGAACATGAGAGTCTTCATTGTGAAAATTGTCGTTGGGTCCATACAGATTACATGGCATTACGGCAATGAAGTTGCAACCGTATTGCTTGTGGTAACTTTCACACATTTTGATTCCAGCAATCTTGGCTACAGAATAAGGTTCGTTTGTGTACTCAAGAGGCGAGGAAAGCAGGTACTCTTCCTTAATGGGCTGTTCTGCAAATTTGGGATAGATGCAAGAACTGCCTAGGAATATTAATTTTTTGACTCCGAATAACCAAGAGGAGTGGATTATGTTGTTTTGGATTTGTAAATTATTGTACATGAACTCCGCCCTGTACGTGTTGTTTGCGTGAATTCCACCGACCTTTGCCGCCGCCAAGATAACGATTTCTGGGCGATATTCAGCGAAGAAGGCTTCTACTTTGTCTTGTCTTTGTAAGTCAAGGACTCGTTTTTTAGCGTGGATGTATCCTTCTCCTAGTTTTTTGGCAATCGCGGAACCAACCATGCCTTGATGACCAGCTATGAAGATTTTATTTACGCCGACTTCTGGTGTTATGTAATTGCTATACATTGTTTTCTTTTATCCAGTCTTCAAGTTTTACTGTGGGCTCCCAGCCTAGGATGTCTCTTATCTTGCTTATGTCTGCTAGGGTGGTATCCGCCTCACCGGGTCTTTTTGGTATAAAAGAATGATCACCGCCGATTAGTTCAGAAACCTGAAGGACGCTATGATTGGTACCCGTCCCTACGTTGAACACTTCGCCAAGAGCTTTCTTGTCAGTTGTGGTTGCTGATAGATAGTTTGCAGAAACAACGTCCTTAACGTGAGTGAAGTCTCTTCTTTGTTCTCCGTCGCCAACGATAGTCATTGCTTCGCCAGCGGCTTTTTGTCTAAGGAATATACCAATGACCGGGGCGTATTGACCCGCAATGGGTTGGCGCTCACCGTAGACATTAAAGTATCTTAGGATAACTGTTTCGAGTCCCCACAGAGAATAGTACATTTTGCACAAGTCTTCTGCCGCCACTTTGGTTACAGAGTACGGGTTGAGGCATTCCCTACTCATCGTCTCCACTAGCGGGGGTTCGTTTTTTAACCCATAACCCGAGGAGGTCGATGAATAAATTACTCGTTTTGTACCATGAAGTCTGGCCGCTTGGAGAACATTGCAGGTTCCGACAAAGTTGACCTCGCAGGCTCTTTGTGGGCGTTCAAGCGTAGGTTGGATTCTGGATTCGGCAGCAAGATGGAAAACCCAGTCTATTGCTTGACCATGCACTTCTTTCTCTCTGGAAAAGAGTGCGTCCAGACCGTCAGCGTCACAGATATCTAGAGGAACTCTTTTCGCGCCATCTCTCCAAAAGAATTCCTCATTAGACTCTGATGATTCGTCGTCAAGGACAATTACTTCGTGGCCCTCTGAGACTAAATGATCGACAAGGTTGCTTCCTATGAAGCCCGCTCCTCCAGTTACTAGTGTTTTCATAATCTTAAAATCTTAATTTCTTTTATAAATTTTCGTATCCTCTTCTCTATTGTATGATATTTTTCAATTAAATAAAAACTTTTTCTAGCCACAACGCTTCTTTCTCTGCCATCTCTAGCATAAAGATATGCCCTACTGACGCATTCGTCAAGAGAAGAAAAATAAAGAATCTCTCTTTCTTCCTCGAGGAGAGATTCTATCACGGAGCATTCATTTAAGTGAGACGATAAAATGGGTAATCCACACGCGGAAGCCTCGAAAAAAGCTCGAGGAACTACTACTTTTTCCTCGAAGTTCAAGAAAACTTTGCCGCTGTTTAGGAAATCAGGATCACAGATTGGCTTATTCAAAAAACTGAGTCCTTTAGAGGAGAGGGCTGATTCAAACTTGTTTGCTACCTCTAGGTTGCTTGTGGAGCTAACGCAGTCGTATCTCTTTGGGGAATCGGTGGAAAAGAACACGCTTGTGTCCGCCCAGTAGGGGAATCTAAATACATTTACGTTGTTAAAGGCTAGGTCTGATATTAAATGCATGTTTTGAGTCAGTACCAAGTCGCTGGATTCTATTTTTTTAAGGTCACTATCTGTGGGTTCGAGACATTCCCTTGTAAAGTAGACTAAAGTGGGGGAAAAGTTAAAATGAGATTCGATGTTGCTCTTGTTCCAGAACGCCGGGGGGACTCTGCCGTCTTCCATTAGGAAGATACAGTCCGGTCTGTATCCGCCGCTCACGTCACGGCAGAGATCGTTGATCGAGGAGCAGCCGTATAGGCTTACATCGTGATTGGTTCTTTTGAGCCCCTTTGAAAATCCAAAATCATCTTCAGATATGATGGCTATTTTCACGAAACGCTTATTCCGTTGCCTTTGTTTAGCTCTGCTTTAAATATTCTGTGTCTAATCTCACTAGTAGACCAGCCATGCTTGCTTCTGTCGTGGTAGTATACTTCTTTCTCTGTGCCTGATCCTGTAAAGTAGGCTGGTCCACCATTGTCGATAACGTAATAGTCGCTACCGAGGATTCTCACGTCTGGTCTTATTTTCTCCAGAGCCATGGCGAGGTCTTTTTCGGTTTCGTACATCACGATTTCGTCGATGTGCCTGTTAGATTCTAGGATTATTTTTCTTTCTTCAAGGCTTAGTATCGGTTTGTTCTTTTCTGGTCTATCTACGCTTGGGTCCGTCTGTAATCCAGCTATAAGGTAGTCGCATTGACTTTTTCCATCTTTAATGAAAAGACAGTGCCCTGCGTGCATCAGGTCCCAACAGCTACAGACAAAGCCTAATTTCATCCCGTTTTCTTTTAGCTTTTCATACCTGTTCATATTAGCATCTCCGGTTTCTGTAGCTCTTTTATGTTGATGAACTTTACCCCCTTGTCTACCAGTTCTTGATTGTTTTCTACAATAACGTCAAAGAAATTCCAAGCCAACACGATTATGAGGTCGGGAAGATTTTCATTACAGTACTCCTTGCTTTTAATGGGAATGTTCGCTCCGGGAATCAACTTGTCGTGTTTTAAGTCGTTGTCTTCAATGGTGTATTCAATATCGTTATTGTTAATTCCAAAATAGTTGAGCGACGTTGTTGCCTTAGCGGGTGATCCGTAGGCCGCGATTTTTTTATAGATGAGCTTTAGGGCGTCCATATTGTTTCTGGCGTTTGTTTTTATTTTTTCAATGCTTTTTCCAAACGCTAAATAAGACCTGTGTTCTAAGAGTCCTACTTCTCCTTCCTCCCTCAAGAACTCCGTGACGGTATCCCTGTCCATTCTTGTCATTCCTAGGGGGAAACCTTGGCAGGCCCCCGGCAAATCTGTACGACCTACGTATACTCTTATGGAGCCTCCGTGAGTCTCTATGCGTTCTACGCGGGTAACCTGATAACCTAAGTTTTCAAAAAAGTTTTTGATAGAGGTAACAGACCAGTAATTGACATGCTCGTGGTAAATATTGTCAAAGGTGAGGTCTCTCATGGTGTCTAGCAAGTATTGGACCTCCACGATGAAAGTTCCGTCGAACCTAAGTAGAGAAAAGGCGTCACGCGTTATCTCTTTCAGTTTATCGGAATGAGCGAACACGTTTGAGGCGGTTACTAGGCTTGCTGTACCCGGACCGATTTCCTCTACTGTATCTGAATCAAAATAAGAGTTGATTGTTTTGATGCCCTTCTCGTTTGCTATTGCAGCTACATTCTTTGCCGGTTCAACACCAATCACGCTGATGTCGTATTCGTGTTCCAGATAGGGTTTTAGAGCGATGCCGTCATTGCTTCCGATATCTACAACGGTTGAGTTGTGTCCCAGCCTGAATCTTTCTATATAATCCAACGCAACCTTCTCGAAGTGTTCCCTAAATTTTTTGGAAGTAGAAGATACATACAGGTAATTGTCAAACATTTTTCCCGGAGGGACGATTGAACTCAGCTGGCAGTTGTGACAGCTTGGGCAATAGTCAACTTCAAGGGGGTAGGTGTCTGATTCTTGATCTGCTGAATCGAGTAGGTTATTCGCAAGAGGAGACTCCCCTAAGGAAACTACCCTCTCTAGGCTCGTATTCCCGCAGCTTCTGCATTCTGACGCGTAGCTCTCTATAAGTCTATCAGCGAACTCTCTGCTAACGAGCTCATAGGGTATCGTGTGTGTGATACCATAATTCTCATGGTCTCTCTCTCCTCTGACGAGGTTCAAGAAGAGGGAGTCGTCAGTAAAAACCATTGTGTGCGCTACGTTTGGTTTGATTATCGCGATGTCTCCGGGGTTTATCACTTTGGTGATGATTGGGGCGTTTGGAACTGTGAGGTCTTTGACTACGCTTATGTACTGCCCTGATATAAGGAGGCATTTTTGCTCCTGTATCGGGTGGTAATGGTTTGCCCTAATTGAACCAGCTGTAGATTCTATCCACCCTATGAGGTTAATGGGTTCGGTTAGCTCGTAGTTGTTTATCCTGCCTCTGTCGTCAACGTACTCGTTTCCTCCTTGCACTGTATATTCTAACTCTGGTCTTGTTTCTTTTTCTGACCAGTTTTCTATCATCTCCTTAATGCAGTCTTTTACATCGTAGAGGAATTCAAACCCTGTCGACAAAAGCTTTTCGTTGGAAATGGTATAGCCAAGGTTGGGGATTTCGTCGTCTGTTTCTGTTATGTCTAAATCTGGATTAAACTCTTTACAAATCATTGCTACGTCCTTGACCGTCATGGAGTCCTTGGAGCAGTGGAAGATCTCCCTGCTGATGGACTCGTTTTCAGCCATGAATTTGAAACACCTAGCAACATCGATCAACGGAACCAAGCTCTTAAGCTGGACGCCTCCGGAAAATAATTTGATGCTTCCGTTTTGCGAGGCTATCTTTGAGAATAGATTTGGCATGATGTTCATTCTCATTGTATCAGAAGAATAACCACAGACGGTAGCTAGTCTCAGGACAACATAATTTTTGTTAGACTCCGCGAGGTCTTTCTCTGATCTGACTTTACCGTTGGAATAGGTCAAAATTGGCGTGGGGTCTTCGTCTTCTTTTATGTCTAATTTTGTTTCACTGAACCCTTCATAAACAACATGAGTGGACGGGAACACTATTTTGCAATCTTCTTTTGTGAGCTTTATTATATTACGAGTTCCGCTCACTGCAACCTCGGTTATCCTAGCGTCCTTCTCGGAATCTCCATCCGTCTTGGTATAGGCTACGTCTGTGACGCCTGCCAAGTGAATCACCACATCTGCATCCTCTAGGATGTCTGACATTGCGTCCTTGTCTAAGATGTCGGCCTGAACAAACTTTATGCCCCAGTCTCTTAGTTGTTTTACTCTTTCAGAAGCGAACTTATTGTCTGTAACGACGATGTCTTTGCGCCAAGCCTCGCCGGAATAAAGTTTGCACAATTCGACCCCTATGTATCCCAAGCCGCCTGTTATAACTATTTTATTTTTGTTCATTTTTATACTGTTTGGCATGTGATTGATTCTTCTGACATTTCAATTTTAAGACAATTTTTTAATTCGTTTGGGGAGTCTCTCTTTTTAAATACCAAGAAGTATCCGCCGTTGCCTGCGCCGCATAGCCGGTGGGCTAGGACGCTCTTGTCTCTCCTTAAGGTGTCGTCTATGTCGGATATGATGACGTTTTGTGTTATCATTGGGGAGGTTTCCTTCTTCTTCGCCCATCCTTCTTTGATTATATCAAGAAAACCTTGGGCGTCGTAGTTGTTTATGCTTTTCTCCATCTCGTCTACTAATGGTAGTATCTTATCAATTTTTTTCAAGTCTAAACTTTGAAGTAGCTTGGTGGATTTCCTTTTTACGCCTGTATATACAAGATACATATCAAAAAAAGTAAACATATTCTTTTTGAGATACTGAACTTTTACCCTCCCCTCTTCATAAAAGTGCATTCTTTTTAGGTCGCTGAGGCCGCAGCCATATATATCTTGATAGCCAGTAAGTGGGTTGAATTTTTTTTCTATTTCTAAGGCTAGGTTGCATATGTCAATCTCGGAAAGGGTAACACCCTTGCGCACCGAGACCGCCTTGATGCAGGCTATCAAATAAGCAGAAGAGGAGGCTAACCCAGACCCTTCTGAAAATACATCCGCGTGAAAGGTCATAGCTAGCGGTCCACACTTAAAGTAGTTAAGCACCTCTCTGGCCACGTCATTTTTTATTTCGCATACGTCGTCGACCTGCTCTCTTAATGTATAGTTTATTATATATTTATTAAAAAAATTATTATACCCATTTTTGTCGTGGAAGATGCTGATATAAGAATATAGAGTGCACGGAAAACTTATGACGCTGCCGTAACCGTTAGAGCTTACGTACTCTTCTAGGTCAGTGGAGCCACCGGCTAAAGATATTCTCATTGGGCATTTGGATACAATCATTTAATTAATTTCTCTATGAGGTCGAGCAACTCTTGAGCTCTCTTCTCTGAAGAATGATATTTGAGTATTTTTTCATATCCATTGTTCGCGATTTCTTCTCTTTCTTCGTCGTGTTCTAGGAAGTAATTCATCAATTGAATGCACTCATTAGCGTCGCCGTAATAGATTATATCTTCTCTTTGCTGAAATAATCCATATATACCCGTGTCTGGATGGAGGTAGTCAGTGAATACTAATTTGCGGCAGCCCATACCTTCGAAAATTCTTCTAGTAATTTCTCCCCATCTTGCTTGTTGGAAGATCATCTTACCTCTACGAAAAAATTCCCCGTTTTCATCACCTTCAAGACCGTTCTTTTTTAGATACTTGTCTCCTAGGGCAGATGATATTTCTGACTCGAATTTGCGGTCACCATACATGGTTGTTATAACGCCTAGGTCCGGTTCTGGGTCGTCTGGTTTACTTGGGTAAAAAATTTGTTCGTTGCACCAAGAGTTGAACCAGTGGGCGTTAATGCCTCGTTGTTTGTACGCCCAAACACATCTTAGGTCGGTGGTTAAAACCAAGTCTGATTGATTACTGAGTTCAACGTGTTGTTGGTAGGCTTGGGGCTCGTCACCGGCTTCCAAAACTAACAGGCAATCTTTAAGGACATCTTTTCTCCAGTATGGGGTGCCTTCTCTTAGGCTCCCGGCGTTCCATAGTATACAGGCGTCGTACTGTTTGCCTCGCTCCAAGAACTCCTTAAAACCTAAGGACTTATCTTCTTTGGGGATGTGATAGTTATCAACCGTGTCGACCATTTTTTTAAGGTGGTGGTTGATGCCGCTGGTGCTACTCCAGTATGTAGGGTCGTCCTCGTAGAACTCCCAAAACATCGCTATTTTGATATTAGATTTAGTCGTTCTCAAACCTACCTCCTTTCTTATAAAAAACCCAGTTATCCCAGTGCGGTTTCAAAGGGGGGACGTCTGGCATTGCGTAAGAATATGATTCATTTTTGGGAAGCGGGTCTCTGCTCCTGTGAAAGAGGAGACCTCTAGCAACAAAGTGGTTGCCGCTATACGGACAATATTTGATCATGTCTAACTTGGCGAATTCCTTGCACTCTTTGGTCTCTTCTTCGTCGTAGGTAAAGCCAATTTCAGAGAGGCGGTCTAGCCAGTAATCAATTGGCTGTTCGTTTACGTGGTGGTGTCCGCCTTGGCCGGGGCCGGCGAATGTCATGGCAACCATCCTACACTTTTCGAATGTTGCTAGGAAGTTTTGAGCGCAGTCCCCCTCTACGTGTTCCACGAACTCGTTTGACCAACAAAAGTCAAAGTCTCTATCCGGTACGTATGGGCCATCATTTTCGTAATCATGGAGGACCACGTTTTCTTTTGGAAGCAATGATCTTTCTACGGCCTCCTTGCATCCTTCCACCCCCAATACTTCTACCCCTAGGTCCTTGAAATAATCTGCGGAAAATCCTGCCCCACAACCCACGTCTACCATGGACTTAATGTTGTATTTTTTTATTAAGTGCGACCATGTTCTTGGGCAATACCCAGCGCCGTCTCCATTCATAGCGCAACCGCCAAGGTGACCATCGTGGACGCAGTCCTCGTTTGCTTCCTTGTATTTCGTTCTCGACCCTTGTTCTCTTTCCATATTCTTATCTTTTTAAAATTTTAAAACACGCTTGGCTATAATCTCCCAAGCTTTGGTGATATAGGCATTCGTATTTGTAATTAGTTTCTAGTAAAAATTCAGCAAACGCTTTTATTTCGTGCTCCCTATAGGTCGGGTAATCGATTATCTCGTCGAATAAAAGTATCGTTCCGTCTTGGAAGCGGTCCCCTTCCTTTAGAAGGGAAAGTACTGTTTGTGCGGAGCTATACACGTCGCTATCTATGTGTACGAAGGCTGCTTTTTCTTTGTGTTCTTTGAGGAAGAAGGGGAGCGTTTCCTCGAACCACCCCTTTATTAAGACAATGTTGTCTTGCCAAGGCTCCGTGGTTATCGTGGGGCGTGGGTCATACATACCCGGGTTATCGTCGTTCTCTCCGGTAATTGCAGCGAGTGGAATTGATCCGTTTAATCCGTATACCCCCTTTGGGTTGTCGTGATCCCATTTTTCTGGCAAACCCTCGAAACTATCAAATCCATACACCATGCTGGAGGTTTCTTTCGCTATGGTTGTAATAGTTCTCCCGCGGTAAACGCCAAATTCTAGCCATAGTCCATCTACGGAGACTTCTGACGTGCACGCCTTGTGGTAAGTCTCGTGATTGTCCCATACCCCTATTCGTTTACCATCGTTTTTAATTGCAACTTGCAATTCGTCCATTTTATTTTCAAGTTCTAAGTTGTCCATTTTATTTTATCCAAAGTTCGCTATTGTTTGGCATCCAGAGTAATCTATGTTATAACTCACTCTTGGATATCCGTTTTCATTCATAAAAGATTCAAGCTCTGCGCGATTCTTGGGGGCATACAGCATAATAAAGCCTCCCCCTCCAGCGCCGATTATTTTCCCGCCAAGGACGCCGAATCTTTCTTTAACTATATCATAAAGCTTATCCATCGAGGAAAGGCTAATTTTTTTTGATAATTGTTTTTTTAATTGCCAGTGTTTGTTCATGAGTAAGCCAAAGTTGTCGAAGTTTGCACTGAGCAAGCTCTCTTTTACTTCGTAGCCTATGTCTTTTATTTGTTTTAGGTTCTCTTCTGCGTTGTTTTGCAGGGAAGACTGCTCCTTTAAGATCTCTGATGCAGACCGTAACACGCCGGTGTAGTAAATATGAACAGAGGATAAGAGGTCCTGCATGCTGCTCTGTGATAAGTTCAAATCTTCTACTTCGACTTTTCCATGACGGTTTATATATAAGCTTTTCACCCCGCCAAAAGCAGCTATATATTGATCTTGTTTTCCTACTGGCTCCTTGAGTATGTCGATTTCTATACGGCAGGCTTCTTCAGCTATGATCTTCGGTTCGGGAGACAGCTTCTTATGGCATCTTAACGCGGTGAGTAGGGCCACTAAGTAACTACCGGAAGACCCCAGTCCTGCCCGAGACGGCAGGTCTGCTATGCTGCTTATCTCCGCGCCTCTTGTAACCTCGTGCAAGAGGAGGGCTTCTCTTGCTCGTTCATGTTCTAGTTCCCTTGGGGTGTCTACGAATTCAGTCTTCAAATATTGAAGCCTTATTTTGGGCTCTAGGATATTTTTTTTAAATGTGACGTAGATGTGTTTGTCTATCGCCATGGTCAATACAAAACCTTCGTTCTTCTCGTAGAACGAGGGGAGGTCTGTGCCTCCGCCGCCAAGGGTTATTCTGAATGGAGCCCGGGTTATAATCATAGTTTGTATCCGGCCTGAGAAGCGTCATCGTAAAACATTTGTACTGTTTCTAGAGAGTACTCCTCTAGGTCCTTGCCTTTCAGTTTTAATTTTTTTAGAATAGAAGGCGACACCGTAATGATTTCGCACCCGCAATCGTCTGCTTGTTTTATATTGTAAACCTCCCTGCAGCTTGCCCATAGCAGTTCTGCTGAATGTTTCAAGCGGTAATAACTCAATTCTAGCTTACACATTCTCATTATGGGGTCTGGGTCACGAAGGGAATCGGCAATTCTGCCAGCAAATACAGAAACGACGCTGGGTACGTCTGGTGAGAGCACCTCGCATAGGTCCCTAACTTGATACACTGTCATGATAGCAGTAGTGTTTACCTTGACTCCCTCATCGACAAGGCTTTTTATTAATGGGAGGCTGCTCTCGCTCTTTGTGTTCGTGATTGGTATTTTGACGTAAACATTTTTTCCCATGTTGTGAAGCTTAAGAGCTTGTCTGTGCATATCTGGAAAATCATCAGAGAACACTTCGAATGAAATGGGTGCATCAGGAATTTTTTCTAACGCTTCTTTAGCGAAGCTTTCGTAGTCTTCAATACCCGCTTGACGCATTAAGGTGGGGTTAGTCGTGAACCCCTGCACTGATCCATTGTTGTAACAGTCGACCATCTCTGAAATGACTGCCCCATCTGCAAAAAGTTTTACATTCATTTTAAATTATCCTTTAATACGTTAACTACTAGGTGCCATACTACGCCTTGCCATTCTTCGGTATGGGGGGTTACTCTCTCCTCTGAAACGTTTGGTACAACCACGGGGTAATCCGCCAACTTGTTGGCTTCCCCGTCGGTCCTTCCAGTAATGGAGAACACTTTCGCGCCAACTTCTTTCGCTGCAAGCATGGCTTTAACTAGATTTTGAGATGTGTTCTCTCCTCCCCCGCTAACAGAGTAGACCATCACCCCGTCTTTCTCGTTTATCCTAGAGACTTTAAGCCAGTTTGATACGGATGTGTCCCAGCCGTCGTCGTTTATTCTCGCTGTTAGCTCGGAAACGTTGTCGAAGGGGCAGTACGTTTCCAGACCTAGAATTTTTCGGAAATCATTTACTGCGTGGGAAGAGTTCGCGGCGCTACCGCCGACACCCATGATAAATAAACGCCCCCCATTTTCTTTGATATTTTTTATGCCTCCGCAGAAGTTCGTTATGTCTTCTTGGTCTATAGAGCTACATATGGTAGAAACCTCCCCAAGATACCTTTTTACATCGTTTTTTATTTCGTTCATATTCTATTCGCTTTCGTTTAGGTGTCTTAATTCGAGATACACATCTAATATTTTTCTTTTTATCACGTTATAGTCGTATTTTTTTCGATATTTTTCAAGTGCATTTTTCGACATGTTATTGTAATGATCTTTATCTCTTTCTAGTTTGAGCATCTCTTTTGCGTATTCCTCTAAGGTGTAAACCAGTTTTCCGCATCCGTCTACCTGTTCGGCGTGCCCCATGTTCAATGCTGGGTGGGATATGACAGGTTTACCATGGTACAGGGCTTCTATTATAGCCCCAGAGCACACTTCTCCATCTGCTCTGGCGTGAGCGAAGACGTCTATGCCTCCTAAAAAATTATGGATATCTTCTGTCGAGCTTGAAAAGTTTATAAATTTTATATTAGGGCAGTTGAGTTGCTTGCCTAGCTCCCTATGCTTGTTTGCTCCGCCCATCATAACAAAGTAGTTATTGGGATTTTTGATTAGGTCGTATGCTTGTAAGGACGCTGGCGAGAATATCTCCTCCCTGTTCCCTTGATGGAACCCGTATACAAAGGCGTCCCGCGGTATACTCATAACTTCTCTGATTGTGCTTTCTTTCTTCGGGGGAGCTTCTATTAAGCCGGGTATAGTAACGGCTTTGCTTATATCTCCGCCGTTTTTTGCCCATTCACCCGCTTGCCAATCGCACAAAAGAATAGCCTTGTGAATATTGGGTCTGTCATAGCCATGAAAGCCATGGATGGTTGCTATTATTTTAGTTTTGTTGATTAAATTATATGGATACTCTAGGCATCCCGCTCCCGCGGTTGTTACTGCGTCGTACTTAGACTCGTCAAATAGCTCCCAAAAATCTGTGTTTACCCATTCGTAAGGCTCTGGGTCGCCGAACTTTGCATCCACGTGGACCTTAATGGTCCTGACGCCGTGGGAGTCTACCAGCTTGAGTCTTTCTGGATCATTGTCTGGGTGTACGAAATCGGAATTGATGAAAGGAGCGGCGTTTGTGTAAAAATAATCTACTTCAAACTCGTCTTTAGGCAGCATGCAGGCAATGGTCTGAAGATATTTTTCGACCCCTCCGGAAGCCATGCCGGCGAACTTAACAAACGCTACCTTGGTTTTGGGCTTATTCATCTACCTGTAGGTTTTCTGGATCTCCCTCTGAATTAAGAGATGAGCCAAGGTTTAGCTGCCTTACGCTGGGTTCTGCCCAGCTATTTTTTATTTTTTCTTTTTCTATTATCCAGTTCAATTGCCAGTCTACGGAGTCGAACATACCGAATGAGTGCTTCAGTGTTTTGCGGGCTCCTTCTGTGCTGACTACGTAACAGTGGGTGCATCTAGATGGAAGTGGTTTCGTGTAGTGATCGTAGTAAACATACTTGTCTGGTCTGGCTTCTGGGTGCTTCATCTCGCAGCATGAGCCTAAGTATAGCATTTCTAAACCGGCGGCCTCGAATTCTCGCATGCATTTATTGAAATATTGTTCGGAAAAGCCGGAGAAAAGATCTACATCGTCTTCTAGTATCAATATGTTTTTGTAATTGTTTTTAATTTGTTGCTCGTAGCAATAATTATGCTTTAATATGAGAGATACGCCCTTGCGAGAAAGATCTTTAGCTTTTGCCTCGTCGGTTCTGCAGTCCATAGGTCCTCTAGTCATTGTCCTGTGTACTAACCCGCTGTAATCGTAGTTTTCGGCTTCTTCCGGAGGGAATCCTTCAACCCACTCGACGTCTATGTCGTTTTCTTTAAAAAAGTTTACTAACTTTTCCTTCCTACTCTTGAGAAATTCAGAGGGGTGGTGGCAGCAAAATATTTTATCTACATTGAGCTTCATGACGCAACCTACCTCCCTTCCGCCTCTTCTTATGATCCTGATGCTGTTGCAACGGCTTCCAGTAAAATATGTCGGCGCAACACCACCCCGCAGGCAGGAACCCTTTCGACGCTAGAAACTGCGCAACTTTATAAATTTGCTCTGGAGAGTCGCTCCTCTCGCAGCTAATAAAATCAATCGCTACCTCATCAAAGTTAATACTCTCTAGAATATCAAAGTCTGCGCCTTCTGCGTCAATACTAAGGTAATTTATTCTTTTAATGTTGTTTTCTTTTAAAAGATCTTCAAGTCTTACAGATTCTATTTCTTTTTTTTCAACATCGCCACCGTGTTTCTCTATTTCCTCATATATTCTGGATTCGTGATCGTCATCAAAAAAATCCTTAAATCCACTAAGGGACGCCGCGGAACCATTGACTTGCCAAAATTCTAAAGTTCCACCGGTAGAGCTTAACCCTAAGTTATATTTTTTTGGTCTGGGCCTGTTTATTTCAAGCTGCCTGAACGATTCGGGGTGCGGTTCTATGCAGATGCCGTCCCAGTTGTACGCCTCCTCGAAGAGCAGGCAGTTGCTGCACCCTACCCCGTCGTAAGCTCCGACTTCGACAAAGAACAAGGACTCTTGCTCCCCGAAGAAATTAAATGCCCAGTCAGAAGGCTGAGGCCTTGGAAGGCTTGGCCCTCCGGGGTCTATATGGGCGTATTTTTCAAAAATATTTAAACTTGGCAGCCTCATTACGCTAACACCTTTTCTTTAAAAAATTTCATGACGTTTTCTGGCTTTGCGTACTCTGGTATTTCATTGTTGTTGAACCAAGGTTCGTTTAGCATTGATATATATAGATCTTCGTCGCTGTCTATCTTTGCTATGACGTCAATAAGTTCTTCATCATTGTGGTATTTATTTCCATTAATAAAGCTCTTCGGGTTAAATTCCTCCTCTACCCGTCTACTCCCCCAATAAATAGGTATAGTGTTGGCAAACATGGGGTGAATTATTTTTTCTGTAACATAACCGGGCTGTCTTGTGTGCTCGAAGCTTATGTTGAATTTAAATAAATTTAAAAATTCTATTTTCCACCTTTGGTCTCCTCGTCCATTAAGTTTACCGCGTACATTATTAAACAAGCCTCCGGCGCATGCTATAGGCTTGTATTTGTTGTGTAGTTTTGGTACAAAATCAACTCGGCGACCTTTGGCGACAGAGGATATGAATGTGCAAAATTCTTTTTTTGTTTCTCTTATCTTGTCTATGTCTATTTTTTTATCTAGAAAATCGTCCAAGGAATGCAGGTAGGATTGGTCTCTGTCCTCGTTGTGTGGAACATCAAACCAATTTAAATGTAGCATCCATAGCGGTAGCCTATAGTTCCTTGAGTCATCAGAATAATCAAATGAGAAGGCGAAATGGGTTTCGTCGAAGTCGGGCCTTTGGTTCTCGCCGGTATAAAAAACTTTTACCGTTCTTCCGTTGTCGTACTTTTTGTGGTTCTGTTCGTTAAGGTAGTCGACAGAATGGAAAAGAATTTCAGGTTCTTCTTCGTCTATAACCACGTCGAACTCAGTAGAGAGCAAGTGATAAAAATAATTATCACGCTTCTCGAGGTTGGGCCAGAAGTCTACAAAATTTATTCTTAGTTTATCTTTCATGCAAATTAAGATATTCTTCTCTCCATCGTTGACCACCAGCAAAATGCCTAATTATTATATCTTCTTTTTTACTTCTGACTATGTTATATTTTTGTAAGGATTGACTGATATGGTCGTCAGCTTCTTCAGAAAGAAGCGTGCAGTTCCATTCTGGGCCTCTGATTTCCACGTGTTCTTCGAGTTCTTCTAGGGAGTAGACTGGTTCGGGGGTAGTTTTCGAATGGAATCCGGAGTTAGGCAGATCGGGGAAGGGAACCCAGCTATGCGGTTGAATTCCAGCTAGGGTATACCAGACGCCCTGCTCTCTCATAACTCCTCCGCCAGTAGCCCAATAAGACCTCCACTCTGGATCGTTGTGCATTTTTTTAAGTTGTTCGTCTTTCAGTACGTTTTTTATGAGCTTCCTTGACCAGTCGTTTATGGTCATTGTGTAGTTGCCCATGCAGTGGCTGTTACCATTGTCTATCGAGTAGGAAAAAGACTTGCTGGTCTGGTACGACATGCTGTCGTCGACTATGACCATGTCCGCGTCTAGATGAGTGAAAACGTCGCCGTCATTTAGCTGCTTTTTATCCAAGAGTTCCTGAAGTATGGTAAACTTCCACCAAGTAGGGTTATCTCTTATCATGGGCGGAGTGTCCTCTTTTACGAACATGTACTCGAACCCGTGCTTAAGGCAGTACGCTTCGTTTATTGGAGAGATCTTGTTCTCGAAAAGGTCTTGCTTTTCGTCTTTATAGTCTGCTATTACTAAAAATATTTTTTTCATTTTTTCTCTAGTTTATATCCCTCGGCGATGAACTCAGTTAGTAAATTTATTTGAGCGTAAACAGAGCTTATTTTAATTTCGCTGTTCCTTATTATATTGTTATGCTCTTCTACTTGTTTAGCTCTTATGTCGTTCATTTGTTCTTGCACTTTAGCTTGTTCTTCTGGTCCAACTTGGAGTTTTGATAGTACGTCTACTTGGCCTTTGTAAAACTGTTCTTTTTCTGTGAGCTCTTTTTTCTGTTCTCTCTCCAGCTTTGCTCGTAGTTTTTCTAGCCCTTTCACTTTTTTTTCTAGCGTTTTACCAGTAGCATCCATCTTCAATAAACCTTCTGTTTGTTGGGGTTTCATTTTGGGATGGCCTAACCCAGTGCTCGTTGTATAGCTTGTCGCTTATGTTTGGGTTGTCGTCCCATCTTTTCCCTTTTATGCCGAACAAGAGTTGAGTGTCTCCTCCCCCATGGATTCCTATTTTGCCTAGTCTTCTGGCGTGAACAGCTAGAGGCAGTCCCCATGCTCCCGCACCGACAAAGCATACATCGAAGTCTGTTTTATCCATTATGTCTTCCATGGCGTGAAGGCCTTCTGTCCAGTCTGTGAATGGTGAATCACTTATCCCCGCTGAGAGTGGACATTTTATAGTTTTAAGATCAAAGGATGGTAGCACGTCTGGGTTGCTGTCCCAAATTTTTTCGCGCTTTTCATATTGTTCGGTTATGGTGCCCGCAAACGGGCTTATAACAAGCACTCTTTTATCTTTTAGCTCTGCTGTCCAAGGCTTTTCACGGAAGAAGGGCATCCAATCACCGCCAAGGCACAGGGACGCGTCGGTTGTGTATTCGTCGTACACTAACTTTTCGTATTCGCCACAGGGTTCTGGTCCCCATATCCACATTCCAAATAAATCCAAATCAGAGAAGTAGGAGAGGTAGGTCTCGTTGAACTTATCAAACGACTCAACTGTTGGTGGGAAAATCCCAGCGTTAACGAACATAAGCTGCCCTATGCCAAGATATTCAGTCTTGTGTCCTTTTTCTTTGCGGAGTAGATAGTGGTAAACGGACAGCGCTTCGACCATGCCCATCTTGGCGGCGCTAACGGGGGTGCCTTCGAGGACAAGGGTTCTAAGCTTGCTGTTTAGATCTTCGGAGCTTAGGCATTTATTTTTATACTCTTCCGCTGGACTCTTGTGCCGTGGTTTAATCTTATTCATCATCAAAGGCTATTTCTGAGCTCCTACCGCTTTCGTTTAGGTATCTCATGATTATTAGTTGAGTCGTTTCAAGTGACCCTTCTCGCGAAGCGCTATGCATGTACCAGTCCACGCAATTAGCTTGCATCTGTTTCCATTTTTGGACGGAGCAGCTATCTATTATTTCATTAACGTGATCTGGGCTTTCCGCGTAAAGATAGTGCACCCCTTCTATGAGAGATCGGAAATATGTAGTATCAACCCCTTTGGTTATGATAGGCACTGTTCCTACCCCCATAAGCTCCACCTCTCTTTGACACTTGGAACCATAGCCGGGAAGACACAAGCCAAACTTGGCCCTTCTTATCCTCTTCAGATATTCCATGTTTGGCAGTTTATAGTTCCCAGATATACCGAGTTCAACAGGCATTGAGAATTCTTCGACACATCTACTCCAGTCGTAGGCGGTTCTTCTTTCTTTCTGAACCGGGTTCTCCACTTTACCTAGGAAAATAGACTCTATGTCCTTCTGGTTATGATTAAGTATTCCTTCTTCATCGAGTAGTTGTTCTAGATTTCTTGGGTGCCTAGGCCAGAGTATCCATGGGCTGCTTTTGTGCCCGTGATGAACTGAAGTGGCAAAAAGACCATAGTTCCAGTCCATCGGAAGCTGACCAAGGGTGTCGTGCTCATAGAGCAGTATATCTCCTTCGTTTTCTACCCAAGTGCATTTGTTTTCCGTCTGTATCACCTCGACCCACCCTTTCTCTTCCCACATGGATAGCAGTTCGGGGAAGGAGTCCGTCCAAGCCGTTCTAGCTTTGTATATTTTCATTATTAAGTTCCTCGTATTTTTCTATTATTTTTCTGTAAGCTGGGTTGAAACACTGAGGGAGCGAGTCGAACAAAAGATCCTTAAGGAACTGTCCTTGGTTCTGGTATTTTAGATCTTTAAGCGTGTGTACGTGAAAATTAATCGCCGGTCTCCTGCCGAAGTATAAACTCTGGTCTTTTATATTAAAGAGCTCAAGCCTCTTTTGGGTTTGCGGAGTAAGGAATCTCCACCATCCGATGTTGTAGTTGAGGGGTAGGTTAACCGTAACGAAAGACTTAAGGACTAGCTCCAAGGGTTTTTGTTCGTAATATAGACCAAGCTGCTCGTGGTTAGCTGTTAAGGTTGCCCAATGTTCGACGAACAGTGGGTTGGATATAAAAACCATACCACAATTAAAGTACCCAGTTACTTTTTCGTCACCGTATCCGTCTGTCATGTGGGGCGTGACGCAGGCATCGACTACTTTATTCTTGAGTAGCTCTAGTATTACCTCGTCGATGGGGTTTGTAAAAATCATATCATCATCAATGAGCAGCACAAATGGGTGATGCTTTAACCCTTCGTTGCATATGTCGAATTTGGTCAAGATCAACTTAGTGAAATTCTTGTTTTGCTCCTCGTCGTTTATTACGTGGTCGCAGTTGTCGGACTCTATCAAGCAATGAGCGTGGAGTCTTTCGCCTTCCTCAAGCTGTTCCTTGACCCACGGGTCACACGAGACGAACCATTCGCAGTCGTGAAATGCTTCTATCGATGTTTTGAACAACAAGAATTCATTGTAACAATTTTCCGTAACTACTGTGCAAACTGGGATTATCATAACGTTAACTCTCTGTAGTCTACCTTGTGCGAGTATTCTTCTCTTAGTTTATTGACCTCAGCTATTGCTTCGTCCAAGGTGTCGCCCTTGGTTGAAACGCCCTCTGGGTTCTTATAATATAAGCTAAGCACCCCACTTACCTTTTTAAATTTACTTCCGCTTGACGCTGCTCTTAGCCACATGTCGAAGTCTGCTGCGGAAATCATATCCTCCCTAAAGTATCCGTGTTTTTCGTGAATGGATTTTCTCCATACCGGATTGTTGTGTGGCATGTTATATTTTATTAAATTTATAAACGAATACTCCGGAAAGTTCTGGACCAGCACGGCGCTGTTTTTTTCCATGGTCTCGTTGGCCTTGTAGGTGACAGCTACCTCAGCATACGCCAAATCTACGTCAGGGTTGTCCTTCAGCCCTTGATAATGCATTTCTAGGTGTTGTGGGTGCTTCCTGTCGTCCACATTCGCATTTGAGACGAGGTCTGAGGAGCATTCCTTGACGCATAGGTTCCAAACAGCGTAAACTCCGGGGTCGCTATCGAGAACCGAGTATTTGATGAGGCCGTTGCCGTGACCTCTGTGTTTGTGGAGGTAAGGCTTAAGAATAGCCTCTTCCTCTTCTCTTTCTGGGGAATTCGCGTTGATTATAACTAGCTCGCACTCCTTAAAGATGGTCTGTCTTTCGACGTCTTCTAGGAACCCCTTAAGGTGCTTTGCCCCCTTAAATAAGGACGTATATAGAGAAACTTTAGGCTTCATACCTTATAATATGTAATTTCGCAAAAAAATCAAAACAATATGGTGTAATTATACCTGTGAATTCGAACCTAATAATCGTGTCACCGTTGTCTATTGAACCCCTCTCTGAGGGGCTTTACTTTCGGTACTTGACATTAGTTGCGAAGACACAGCTTCATTATAGTATATTACTAGAAGCAGAGAAAAAAGCAATAGATTTTTATTGGAAAAATTTAAAAGAGAGGGGGCTATTCGATTTTGTTGATGATTTTATAGGAGAAAACCAAGAAGAAGGACTAAGACTGGATACGGATTTCAATTACTCGAATACGATAGTAACAAAGGGAATAAGGTGGGAGAACACCCTCACCTTAGTCCAAAACATAACACAGATAAAAGGGGGTACACGGTGAAATTCAGATTAAAATTACCAGACGAAGAGGGGCCAGATTCAGGCAAAAGGTCTTTACTTAAGGCTTCAACTTGGAGAATAACAGCTAGCGCAGATACGTTTGTTGTTTCGTATTTTGTTACGGGAGAGCCTATGATAGCCGGAACAATAGCTGCGGTAGAGGTGCTTACCAAAGTCTTTATCTATTATGTGCACGAAAGATGCTGGAATAGAGTCAAATGGGGAAAAAAGCAATAAAATAATAGGTGGTGGACGATATACGTCTAACAACCCTAACGAGCCTTCGGGCTCGTTTTTTTGTGCATTTTTATCTGTTAACTAACGTCGTTAATACCCACGCTAGAAAGATTCCGAAGCCAAACGCTAAAAACCCGCCAAGAACACATCGTTTTATGACCTTCCAGAACATGAGTTTAGCCTTTGAGGGCGTCTATTTTTTCTTCGAGGCGGTCAAACCTGTCGTTCATTCTCTCTGAGAACATCTTGAAGTCTTCCTTACTCACGTATTCTTTGGGGAGGGAAAGGGCTAGGGCATTATGCTTTTCTCTTAGTTTGTCTATGTCTTCGTGATGCTTGACCATTAAGTCATGGTGCTCCGCTTTAATTTCATTTACGGCTCCCATCATCATCTTAAAAACCCAACCGCCCATGAGGGTAACCACTCCAACCGCTATATTGACGAGAATTTGATAGTCCATACCTATATTTACACAAAAAAAAGCCCCGCCTCAAAAAAAGACGGGGGTGTGGAGTAACTTTATTGTTACTTTTTGGTCTTCGTGGTCGTCGTGGGAGTCACCTCCCCCCTGACCAGCGGGAGAGTTAAACTCGCGCCGCCTGTGCCAGCCGTGGCTCCGAGAACCTCGTTCTCGTTAGCCTTCGGGCCAAGGGTTACTGTACTCGAACAACCTGATGCTACAATGAGCATCCCTATCGCTACTGTTACTAGTGCTTTCATTTATTTGTTTCTAAAAATTAGAAGTCATCTACGAGAGAGCCGGAGCTTTGATAATCTTTGACTTTCCTCTCGAAGAAGTTGGTCATTGCTTGTGTGTCTACTACTTCGGACAGCCAAGGGAATGGGTTGTTGTCTCCCTCGAAACGGTAATCAATACCTATGCCTTCGAGTCGTCTGTTTCCGATGTATTCCATGTATTCAACAAACATATCCGCGTTAAGCCCCAGTATACCGCGGGGTAATACGTCATGTACGTATCTCACTTCGAGTTCGATGGCTTTTTTGACGTGTTCAACCGTCTCTGCTTCAAACTTTTTAGTCCATACCGTAGGGTACTGTTCTTTTATGGTGTTAATTAAATATGTTCCAAATTGGATGTGTAGGCTCTCATCACGGAGCGTATAGCGAATTTGGTCAGACAGCCCCGGCAGCTTGTTCTGTCTACCTAGAGCAAGAAGCATGGCGAACCCACTAAAGAAGAACGTACCCTCGCAGACGATGTAGTAGGTAATAAGATTCCTGAGGAACTCCCTCTTGCCCTCTACTGTTTTTGTGGAAAAGTCTGGACGGTTAACGTCTGTGGTGATCTCCATTAGAAAATCATCCTTAGCCTTTATGGACGGTATGTTTAGATACGCTTCGTAAACTTCAGCTACCCTAAGGCTAAAGCTGTCGCAGCATGTGACGACTGTCCAGTTATGCAAGGACTCTTCGTAGGCTTGCCTTAAAATATACTGCCTGCATTCTGCGTCTGTTATCCATCGATTAACAGTAAGTAGGAGGTTGTTGGCTACTAGAGATTCGGAGCCAGCAAAGAAGCCCAAGCATCGCTTGACTAAGAGTTTTTCGTCGTTAGTGAGTGCGCCGCTTTTCCATTGATCTACGTCGTCGCTCATGTTGACCTCCGCTGGAGACCAGTTGTTGGCTGTGCCTTTGAGGAACAAGTCCCACGCAAACTTGTGTTTGTGAGGCAGGATTTGGTTGACGCTAGCCACCTCTTCGCCCAAGAGAAGTCCAGTTTTAGTGCTACTTGCCATCGTTTTCCTTTTCGTCTAGAGCTACGTTGGATGTTATTTCGTGTTCTGGAAACGCTGGTTCATCAGCGTTCCAGTCCCTCTCAACAGATGTTGGTTCTATGCCGTTTTTCCAATGTTGTATAGAAAGAAACGAGCAGGAGGATTTGCCGGTTGTTGCGCCATGAGCCGTGAAGGAGGGGACTTTTACGGCATGGAAACAAACTTGGGGGAAAATAGTACTGGCCTCGTTCTCCAGTTTAAAAATTTTATCCCTTGGTATTACTGGCTTTCCCTCTTTTTCAAAGAAAAGGGGTCCACCAAGATAGCTTTCGTAACTGTCTACATTCGGGTGTGTATGCTCTGGGAGCACACAATGGGGAGGCACAACGAACAGCTGAACTTGTAAATTTTCTTGACGGTATAGCACTATTCCGCCGATGCCACGAAAGGGGTCTCTCTCTCCCCCAATAAAAAAAGTACCGTTTTCGTAAACTGTCCTAAGAGGAAGAGTTCCGTCTTTCGCTAGTCTTATGTACCAAGAAGCAAACCTATCTAAAATCCTTGGGTCGTCCTTGTATTTTTCGTAATCAAATTCCATGATCGACATCTATCTCCTTTTTTGTTACTTCATTGAAATTATGTCTCAAATTTACCTGAAGCCACTTCTCTGCTTCCGCGCTCTGATGATTGCCAAGGGCAATGTGGAGGTTCTGTCTATCTACGCTTCTGTACATGGCTTTTAGGATTTTTTCTTTTACGGTTTTCATTGGCAACTCTCACAGTCTGAGCCGTTGAGAATACTGCAAGAGGCAGACTCTTCATCGGAGGTTTCGACTCTCACTGAGGCAGTCGTGGACTTCTCGATTTGACTCGCGCTTTTGTTTCTTAAATAATACGTGCTCTTCAAGCCTCTATTTCTAGCATGAATATATAAATCATTCAAGTACTTTAATGAACTTTTATTATTAAATAAATTTAAACTCTGACCCATGTCTATCCATTTTTGCTTCGCTGCGGCGGCGTCGATTAATTTGAACTGATCGTGGTCAAAGGCCGTGCTGTAGCACCCCTTGAGTTCCTTTGGTAGTTCCCCATTTAGTCTAGAAACGTCGCCGTCCACAGCTTTTACGGTCTCTATGAAATTTTGGTCCCAAATGCCTAGCTTCTTGCACTGCTTGACGAACCACTCGTTTATGATAAGCAGGTTTCCGCTCTTGCTTTCGTATACGAAAAGGACAGAAAAGTCGGGCTCGGTGCCGGGGCTGCACCCTTGTATGTAGGAGATCGTGGCGGTGGGTGCGATAGCCATGGTGTTGCTGTTCCTCATGCCATGCTCTTGAATGTGTTTCCGTAGATAGTCCCAGTTTGACTCGGGCACGTAGGATCTTTCGCTGAACGAGATGGGCTCTTCACTGATATAATCCATTAGTTTTTTGTATGTATCTATGGGGAGCTTATCCTTGGACCACTTGGATCCTTCGTATGTTTCGTACTTGCCTTTCTCAGCAGCGATGACGCTTGAATTAAGAAGACAGTGAAAGGATATGTATTCGTACAGTTCGTCTGAGAACTTAACCGCTTCATCAGAGGAATAGTTTATGCTATAGGCGTGGAAAACATCCGCCCACCCCATGCTTCCAGCACCCACGGGCCTGTGGGATAGGTTAGACTTTTCCGCTTCCTTTGTTGGGTAGAAGTTTAAGTCGATCACATTATCTAACATTCTCATTTGTATAGATATAGTGTTAGCTAAGAGCTCGAAGTCTAATTCGTTGTTCTCATCTAAGTGTTCCTTGAGGTTTACCGAGCTTAAATTACAGACAGCGGTCTCTCCCACTTCAACTTTCTCTCCTTCGCTATATAGAGAGGGCTTCGTGTGTAGAAAGATCTCTGTACATAGGTTAGAGCTATGAACGATGCCTTCATGACTGTTGGAGTAACGAAAGTTCGAGGGGTCCTTGAATGTCATCCAAGGGTGGCCCGTTTCATAAAGGGAGCGAAGCATCTTTTTCCAAAGGTCTTTTGCTCTCATTTTTTTGAAGTTGGCTATCTCTCCTTTGTCTGCCTTTCTGCAGTAGTGGTTGTATCTTTTGTCGAATTTCTCTCCGTACAGTTCGTGCAGGTCTCTCGCGTCGCTTGGGCTAAACAAATACCAGTCTTCGTCCTTTTGTATTTTTCTAATGAACAAATCTGGCAGCCAGTTGGCCGTGTTCATATCGTGACAGCGTCTCCTTTCCTCTCCTGTGTTCTTTTTCAGGTCGAGAAAGTCTTCGATATCTAAATGCCAAGGCTCAAGGTAGGCACAACCAGCACCGGGACGTTTTCCTCCTTGATCAACGGCGATGAGGGTATCGTTGTAAAGTTTTAACCACGGAATTAATCCGCTTGACGATCCATTTGTGCCCTTAACGTAGGAGCCTGAGGCTCTGAAAGGGGTGACGTCAAAACCTAGTCCTCCTGCAAACTTGGATTTCCTTGCTTCTTGCCAGAGCCCTTCGAAGATTCCGTCGATAGAATCATCGAAAGTGTTAAGATAGCAAGAAGAAAGCTGAGAATGAGTGCTACCACTGTTAAATAGCGTCGGAGTTGAGCAGCATAGTCTGAAGTTAGATATGCAGTTGTAGAATTCGATTGCTTTTTTTTCCTTATCTTTTTCATTTATCGCTAGCCCCATCGCTACTCGCATCCAGAAAGATTGTGGAGATTCGAGTCTCCTCTCCTCTAGGGAGTGAAAATAGCGGTCATATAGTATCTGTAAGCCAAGGTACTTAAATTTATAGTCTCTTTCTAGGACTAGGGCTGAAGACAGCTTCTTCAGGTCAAAATCGAGGAGCCTCTCGTCTAGAACTTCTTCCCTGACTAAGAGCTTAATGTTTCTAATGAAAGAGAGCCTATATTGGTGGTCAAATGCGTCCTTGTCCACGCTGCTGCCAAAAACCTCCTTGTGAATGTTTCCGAGTAACAATCTAGCTGCTACGTAGGAATAATTGGGGTCTTTTTCGATCTTAGCTCTCGCAGACATGACGAGAGCTCTGTCAATATCTTTAGTCGGAATCTTTTCGTAAAGCTGGACGTTGGCGTCAATAACTATTTCACTAGCCGAGACGTCGTCTAGCCCCTCGCATGCTCTCTGAGCGCAGAGGTTGATTTTATTGATGTTAAGCTTCTGAAGTCTTCCGTTTCTCTTCTTTACTTGTGTGACCTTTGGGGAGTTCATTCTTGCCTTGCTGACAGTAAGATATTACATCTGTTCTAACAAAAATGAAAGGCTAAAGTGAAGAAAGATATTAGGAGGGAAAGAAAAATAGAAAGTGTATAGGCTAACCCTTGTCCGCGGGGTGCCTCTTCCCTTTTCTCTCCTTGCTCCAGTCGTCGAAGTACTTTCTTTGTACTGGATCGTGCCCGAGTCCTGATTTCTCTTTCCTTATTTGGCTTAATTCTTTGGCGTGATCCTGTATGTCTCCGTAAGACGCCTTGTCGTTGTGTCTATGTTTATCATTGAAAACATTCGGATCGAAGGCATCTATGTTCACGTCTGCGGAGGCGTTGGGTATGGCCCATATTCTTTGCCACTTTACCCCTTCCTCGTCTATGTAGACGTGGGGGTCTTTCATTCTTTGAACCTCCTCGGTAACCTCTTTGGTTTCGGGGTGCTGAAACACGTAAATAGGCATTTAGACAAACTCCAGTATTCTATCTAGGGTCTTAGCAACAGTAAACTCTTCTTGTATCTTGAGTCCCTCTTCGTTGACTCTATTGTTTTCAACTTTTTTAACCGCCTCTTCACATGCAGCGATGAACTCGTCTTCGTCGTAATCAAAGATGTTTCCTTGGTTAAATGCTTGGCCCTTGTGGAAGAACACTCCGTCGTATGCTTCCATTTTAGGGCCGGGATTGACTAGGGTGCTGTTGTTTTCATTAGCCCACCCTTTGTAGGAGTGAGCGTTCATGATTACAGCGTGTTTTCCGAGCCCTACCGAATGAAACTCCGGAAGGCCCCACCCTTCTCCGCCTGACATGCCGAGAACGATGTCTGCAGAGTTTAAAAAGTCATTGTAAATAGCATTTTTGCCCATGAAGCCAAGAAAGCTCACGTTAAAATACTTTTGGCCTTCACATATGTTACTGATGATCGCGTTGTTGTCTTCGTCCTTAAAGAACGGGTTGTAGACAGCGCATTGAAGGAAATACTTCTTGTCGTTTCCGAATCTTTTAATCCATGCGCGGATTGTTTTTTCGTGACGCTTCCTCTTCTCTACTTTCCCTACTATATTAAAGGTTACCCTTTCATCATCGAAGTATTTTTTATTAGTATTTTTAAAATTATTTTTGTCAAAGAACATGGGAACGTAATGAGTTTCTGCGCCCCTGTTTCTGAAGACTTCGCAGGTGTATTCGGAAGAGAATAGAACAGTGTGATTTCTTGCTATGTTCGTTTCGGCAGCAGTAGGTTCGTCTAGTTCGTAAAAAGAAAGAAGAGTTTGTTTGTCGCTAAATGACTCAAGTGAGCCGTTAAGGTGCCACAGTTTAAATACAGGGACGTTCCTATTGTGAGAAGCAGGAGCTTTCTGACAGTTTTTTTGCACCCACTGGTCGAATTCTTGATTAGGTTCTTGGGTGGAAAGATCCACTTGCCCCCCGATAGGAAATATCGAAGGGTCAAGTGACCTCTCTTTCATTTCTCTCAGTAACGCCGTTGACGTTTGCCCGAAAGAAACGGAGTTAATAGGTACGTTTACGGCAAAACTCATTTACAGGAGATTTCCGTCAGCCTCTACTGTACTCGTCTCCGAGGCAGCAGACTGCTCGGAGGACTGTTCTCGCCTGTCCTCAGACTTGTAGATCACAAAGTCTGGGGCGTTATCGGACTTCTTATTTTTGTTATTAAAAACAATGATCCGAACTAATTCCTCAGCACCATCACTGGTCTTGAGCTTAATCTGGCCGGAAAGGAAGGTCTGGTTTCTGCCAGTCTTCTTCCAGAGAGCGCCCATTTCGCGCTGTCTCCATTCACTGTCGTTGGTTTGGTTATTATTTTCAGTACTCATACTTTTCTATAGTAGCCCTATTGTTTATCCTTGTCAAATTATTTTTCAAAAAAAGTAATTGGTGGACGATATACATTAATAAACAGCTGCGTCCTTCTTCATCCTCTTCTTTAAGATGGATAATCCTCTGTTGTGCAAATTTATTGCTGTTTGTGAGCTCACGTTGATTTTTTTCGCCACGGCGGTCCAAGTCATTTTTTCCTCGTTACTGAAGTATCTGAATTCAAAAATTTGTTTAATGCGCTTGTCTTTTATTTTGCTTAGCAAATCTGAGATGTAGTCTCTGAGTTCAGCTGTGTCCTCTATTTCTCCGTCTTTATCTATAAGGAAGCTCAGTTCTTGGTCTTCTGTTGTTACGTATTTTTTATTTTTATTAATTTTATTAAGGCAATGATACCTAACCTGATTGCCTAGCCAAGTTGAAAATTTAGTTTTGCGAGTGGGGTCGAAAGTTTTAGCTGAATGGTAAATTATGTAATCTTTATCACCAAGCACGTCGTCTACAAAAATTCCAGATGCATGCATCACGGGCATATATTTTTGACATATATTGTAACATAGATTGGAGTGTCTACCTATGAGTTCGACCAAGCTATTTTCGCAGTCTTTTTCTTTTACTTCATTAGCTAGGAAGTCGTCTGGTGTTTTCATTTAAAAGCCAATCAGAGAATTTTATTATATATTCTTTTGTTAGCTGGCTTTCTATGTCCTTTTGACACCCTTGTAACGTGGGCCATTCGATTTTATAATTGCTTTTATTTATTAAAGACGGGTCTTGTCTCTCTTCCTCCTCGTTAGCTGGCTCTACTGCTTCTCTCTTTATGTGGACAAGTACCCCTCCAAGTTCTTCCTTTATCCAGTCTACTTCGTCCCCTTCAAATTCATCGTACCTTATATCAGTAACACAAACAACTCCTGTTAATTTTTCTTTTGTTATTTTTTTGTCTAAAATTTCTATCCAGTGTCTACCTTCAGACGCAGCCCTCTTCATGCTTCCGTGGAATACTAAAAACGGCCTGACAGAATCCTTCTCTCTTCTGGTGCAGTTAAATATATCTACTCGATGGTGCTCCTTGAGGTATTCATTAACCTCCCCCTTGAGGGAGTCCGCTAGTGAATATTTATGAGCAGCGATTCCTCTTTTGTCCAACTCGTTCTTCAGCAGGTTGAAAAATAAATCCTTACCTGATGCGGCCACGCCACTTATTCCAATAAACAATGTTTTCATTTTGGCTTATATATATTAATAAAAATTACAACCTTATGTCGCTCCTGTCAAATCTTTTAGTAACCCAAAGCATGATTGCTTCTTTTTCGGATGAGACATGAAACCCCCTGTGTAGGGGATTCCATGTAGCATGCTTCTTCTTTCTCTGGACCCAGTGTTTTAAAACTCTGATGGGACATTCAGAAGACAGTACACAACCAGTAATAAAACTGGAACCACTTACCTTTATAAAAAGGTTGAGGGACTATGCTTAAAAACTCATTACAGTGGTCAACCGCTCACGCCGGGTTACTGCGGTGGGAATTACCCACCCGTCCTTTATCCTCTGTGCTTAGAGGAGCCAGCCCTTTGGAATCAGCTGATGGCTCAGCGTGCCGCTATGGTCATCCTTGGGAAACCCTACCGTTTGCTCTCGGCGGGCTGAAAAGGATTCGCACCTTTTGACAGATAGTAAAGCCCTTCTATCAGAAAGTCAAAGAGAAATTTCTGGGGGTGGCGCATCTGTCGTACTATCAGGCGGTCCTTGTAGGGTTTTGCATATGAATGTTAGGTTCATTATGTCTTTAGTAGTAAGAGACTTGGGGTCAGCCTCATCGGAGCGGTCACCCAGAACCGTACACATTCTACCAATGCAGCTTGCTATTTCTAGAGCTAAAGGATAAGGGATATCAACGCCTTGATCGTAGGATTCTAGACTTTTTTTGAGTACCCAAATTTTTCTTTCTTTTATTTCTGTTACTCCAAGAATCTCATTTGTCACGAGCTCGTCCAAACAACACAAAAAGGCTGCTTTGTCTCTTTCTGGAGTGTCAGATATAAGAATAACATCCTTCACGTTTTTTTCCTCGAAGGAATCATGAGTTTTGAACCATTCGAATAAATGAGAGGTGGCGTCTAAGACAGTCATCTTTACCCTATCATACCCTCCTTTTATTTTTTTCTCAAATAAAACTTGCAAAGGTCGGGTAGCTGGTCTATCTTGACGAGATATGAATGAAAATACACAAAAACCGAAGAGAGGAAGACCCTCTGTTCGTGTCACGTGGCCAACAAACGCTACCGTGTTCACAGTTAAGGACGTTTCAGAAGCGTCTGGAAAGAACCTGACAGACGCCTCCATCCGAATGAAGGTGCGTTCCGCCGTTAATCGTGGCGAGCTTACCGAGGTTGGTAAATCGACCTATGGAGTTGGAAGACCTAGGAGAACCTACAAGGTAACCGCCAGTGATATGGAGGAGACAAACAGCTAAGAGAAAGGTGGGTGGGGGCGTAGCTCAATCGGCCAGAGCGCTGGCCTGTCACGCCAGAGGTCGCGGGTTCGAGTCCCGTCGCTCCCGCCAGCTTTATGGTTTTAAACTTTACCAGACTAGACCCTCACACCAAAGACCCCGAGCAGGTTGAAGCAGGCAAGCCGGTGTTTAAGCTCTTCGCTAATGAGGGTAAGAGCATTCAGCCGCTTGAGAGAGCGGAAGTGAGCACAGGCATAATGTTGTTCCCTTCGCCGGGGTTGACCGTCAAGGTCTATCCGTCGGAGCACTTACTCTTAGAGTGTGGGGTGGTTTGCCTACCTAAACTCATGAGCTCGGGGGGAGAAGTCAAACTTACCCTTGCCAATCTAGCGATTCCGGACTTTTTGTATTTGAAAAACGAGTCGATGAAGGCTCACTCAGCCCTGTTCGGGTCGCATAATTCTTTCCGCATTGATAGGGGCGACGAGATGGCGACCATCACGGTAGAGAAATCTTTAGACAACCTGAGCCTCAGGGAAATAATATAGTATGGCGGTAGAGCTCATTGTCTTATCTTGTTGGGTTGCGTTAGCTCTAATAATATGGTTTGAAACTGACGCGTTTGTGCATTACGCCAAGGCCTTCGGCTTCTCTCTCCATTTTCATATTACAGCCTACGAGAATGACGCTCTATGCTCCGAGGTGGATTATTTGGATTTTTTGAGGGTTAAATACTGTGACTCCTTCTGGATAAGCCTTATCACTTGCCCCCTTTGCCTTTCCGTCTGGCTGTCCGCAGTAGCCACCCTAAGCGGCGATTTTTCCTTTTTGTATTTTCCGGTAATTAATTTGATTAGTTTGTCTTTATTTTTTATAATAAAAAAACTCTATTAGAATGGTAGTCATCGATGGATCAAAATTTTTTAACTTTATTCAGCAACACAGGGAAAAGTTTGCTGATAGCGACGCTATTAATACCCTCATGAGCCTTAGAGACATCTCAAGAAACTGCTGTAAATGCGAGAGAACACAAAAGACACAAATCTTAGTGGACTATTTTGGCTCGCTAGCTCATAAAATAAATGAGGACGACAGGCGTCTAATCAAAGAGCTAAATGATAATCAGAGCGTCCAAGTGACAATGGGTGGTCAATTAATAGTGGAAATATTATGATATTAGGGATAGGAACAGATATAGTTGACGTGGTTAGGGTTCAGCGACTCTTTGACAGATGGGGCGAAAGATTTTTAAATAAAATCCTGACGGCAGACGAAAAAGAATACTGTTTGTCTCATGAAAACCCAGCGCAGTATATTGCTGCTAGGTTTGCGGCGAAGGAAGCCACAGCTAAGTGCTTTGGGCACGGAATAGGAGCCAAGATGGAGTGGAAGCACATAGAGCTTAGGAGAAGGGAGTCGGGTCAGCCTTACATTCAGTTCAGCAAGTACGCACTAGAAACGTTTTGCAACCTAGAGTGCGACGTTCACGTGAGCGTGAGTCACACTAGAGAGTATGCAACAGCGACGACAATCGTGGAAAGCTGGGAATGATTTATAGGCATGTCCTAAACACTTTAACAGACGAAGAGAAAGGGATTGTTTTGTATGTAGTTAATAATTTGTTTCCGTTTGGAGGCATGAAAGACATAGACATGGATACCATAGCCGCAACAAAACTACCCGCATTACATCATAAATTGACATGCGCAGCAAATCAGGTTAAACCCGAACATATAGAACAGTATAAAATTATGTGCTCCAAATTGAATCTAACCCTAATAGAGAAGAAGAATGAAACCGAAAAAGAACAGCAAGAAAAAACCAGTTAAGCTCGGCGACAAGGTGTCTCGCAATGTTGTTAGCCACAAGCCAGCGGTAGACAGTTCCGACCCCAGCACGTGGCCAGACGAAATCGTTTACGGCTCTCGCCGCACCAAAGGCAAAAAGAATCCATCAAAGCCAAAGAAAAAGGCCGTTAGTAAGCCCACGGCCAGCAAAATCGTTGGCGGGGTAAATATGGGTCTTTGTCCAGACAAAAAACTCTTCTCTAAGGTTCTCAAGGAGGAAATCGCACTAAACGTGGCTCAAGAAGGGGTAAAAGTCACCTTAAAGTCTAGACTTAAGGAGGACCTCGACTTAGACTCTCTTGAAGCCATTGAGATGCTTCTCGATCTAGAAGACAAGTACGGAGTGGAAATAGATAACACGCTGATGGACTTTAATAAGATACAGACCGTCGGTCACCTTAGGGACTTCCTCTTTGACAAGACGCTCTTCCCAGAGGATATAGCCAAGAGAGACAAGGAGAGAGAAAAACAAGCCAAAGTAAAAGCTAAAGAGCGAAAGAAAACGGAACTAGAAACGACTAAGATTTTCACTGATGAATACAGTCAGGGCGACTATATGAGCGAGTACAGCGACGCCACCGTGGCCGTGATTAACGTAGAAGAAGAGATGAAGAAGCTAGACAAGGAGGAGGGTGAGGCCAAGATTAAACTACCCAAGGGAGGCAAGCAAGTTGAGTAGGGCGAAATGAGATTGAATTAAGCACCAGTTACCCCGTCATAATTAATGCGAGCCACTAACAGTATGTGATAAATAACTAGGTTCGCTTTATAAAACCCGTCGCGTTTCGTTGGCTTTGCGCGGCGGGTTTTTTCTTTGACTTTTCCCTCTAGTATCATATATTATAGATGTAATGCAAAGTACTGAAGAGAGCCTCACGCCAGACGAGATTTCCGAGAAACTAGAAGGCACGCCGGTCAGCGCCGCTAAACTAGAAGAAGCAAAGAAAGAGATATTGAGTAAAAAGAGACACCTTGTCGCCAAAAATATGAGCATAGGCATAGTCGGCTATGGATATGTAGGAAAAGCCACCAGCCTCCTTGGGTGCGAGAATGTTAGAGTCCTTATTCATGATGTTAAAGAAGTCAAGGAGGAAGACTTCACCGACAGCAACTCTATCTATTGCCCAGATATATCAGAGCTTAAAAACGCTAACCTTATTTTTGTTAGCGTCCCAACCCCAATGGAGAAAAGTGGGCGCTGCCATACGGGCATAGTAGAAAGCGTCATTCAAAAACTAAAAGATAATGTTGGTGATGTCCCCATCATAGTTAGGTCTACGGTTCCGGTTGGGTTCTGCAGGGAACACGGCGTTAATTTTATGCCGGAGTTTCTGACCGAAAAAAACTGGGTTGAAGACATTAGACAGAGCAAAGACTGGGTGGTCGGAACATACGACCCCAACAACCTTGACTTCAAAGAAAAAGTATCACTCCTCCTCAAGCTGGCATTCAAGAATGAGAAGCTCTTAAACCCACCCGTAGTACATTTTGCACCGTCAGACGCTGCGGAAATGTGCAAGGATATGAAAAACTGTTTTCTAGCCACCAAGGTTTCATTTTTTAACGAGCTAGAAGAGTTCTGCACGAAGAGAGGCGTGTCGTATGAGCTAGTGAGGGAACTGGTATGTCTAGATGACAGAGTAGCCGAAAGTCACACCATGGTTCCCGGCCCAGACGGGAAAAGGGGTTTCGGAGGCACCTGTTTCCCCAAGGATATGGAAGCTCTGCTTGCTCAGATGGTCGAAGTAGGAATGACAAGCTACATAATTGATGCAGCAATCACCAGAAACTTAGAGGTAGATAGGGTAGAGAGAGACTGGGAAGAAGACAAAGGAAGAGCCGTGGTAGAATGAAACATTTTTACGAGAAAATAGAAGGATGGTGGGGCTGCCCCAGCGACAACCAGCTTTACAGAGAGGTCGTCAAATACAATAAAGACGGAGCGCACTTTGTAGAGGTGGGGTCATGGGCTGGTCGCAGTTCGGTTCAGATGGCTGTAAATATCATAAACAGCAAAAAGAATATTAAATTTGATTGCGTGGATACTTGGGAGGGGAGCGAAGACGGAGCAAACCACAAAGAGATGGACGTGATTAAGAAAGGAAAGCTTTACGATCTTTTCTTGAAAAATACTAAACGCGTTAAACATGTAATCAACCCCATAAGGAAACCCTCTGTTGAGGCCGCTAAACTATACGAAGATCAATCCTTGGATTTTGTGTTTCTGGACGCAGACCATTCGTATGAGTCGGTAACAGAAGATCTGAACGCTTGGTTTCCGAAGCTGAAACCGGATGGCATTTTCGCCGGCCATGATTACAATAACCCATTGTTTGGAGTCAGGGAAGCTGTTGAGAACTTCTTTTCAGAGAAAGGACTTCTTTTCGATCTTTGGGGCGTCTTCCGGGAAGAGCCAGAGATTCCTGTTCGGATGTCTCAGCGCAGAGGCCTTGCAATTGATTTCGATGCGTCTCTGTGGCATATTGACCTTTCTAGCTATGAGCATGTTCGCTTGGATTTTGTGTCCATTTTGCCTGCTCTCAGGAGTACCCGCTGGGGACCGGGCACCCAGACGATGCCATGCCCATGGCCTATGTGGTGTTCGGATGAGGGCAACTGGACAAACTCGCCTGATGAAGTGGACAAAAGCTGGCAAAAATATGAGCCCTCTGACCTTAGCTTAGTAACTGACAAACATGGGAAAATCGTTGGAATCAACAAGCCTGCCTCAGAATTAACCGCGGGTGTCGTATAATGGTATTACTCCAGCCTTCCAAGCTGATAACGCGAGTTCGATTCTCGCCACCCGCTCCAATTGCCCCCGTAGCTCAGTTGGATAGAGCATCTGTCTTCTAAACAGAGGGTCGAAGGTTCGAGTCCTTCCGAGGGTACCATTCTCCAAAAAAAAGTAGAAAAAATAGTAGGTGGACGATATACTATAGAGATGAAAAGAAAAAGAAGAAGAAAAAAATTGGTGGACGACATATATGAGTCGCAGAAAAAATATCTAGAAACCGAAAAGGGCAAAAAGGCAGCGAAGAAGGCTAAAGACAAATACGACTCTAGAGACAAAGCAAAGCGCAGGAAACAAAAGCGCGACTACATGAGAAGAAAAAGAAAAGAAGACAAAAACATTTGGAGATAAAAGGCTTATGAAAATTGTAATAGTCAGCGGGTATTTTGACCCTATTCACGTCGGTCATTTGGAAATGATTCAACTTGCAAAAGCTCTTGGGGACAAATTAGTTGTTATAGTTAATAACGACACACAGGCAAAAATCAAGAAGGGCAGAGCGTTCCTAAATGAGCAAGACAGGCTAAAAATAGTTAAAGCTATAAAATATGTAGATTTACCGTTCTTAAGCGTAGACGACAATATAACGGTGTGCTCGTCTCTCGGAGTGCTTGCTAAGAGCCTGAGGTTGTCCTATCCTGATTGTGAAATAGCATTTGCTAACGGGGGAGATAGAGGGGTAGAAGAGATACCAGAGGCGAAGGTCGCAAAAAAATATAACATTAAAATGATAGACGGACTTGGGGAGAAAATAAGGTCGTCTTCTGAAATAAACGAAAGAATAGAGCAGTGAGATCGTTTTCTAACCACGGCGACGACCTAAAAATGCTCCCGCATTTGGAGGGTATAAGCAATGGGTTTTTTGTAGAGGCTGGCGCGAATGACGGAATAGAACAGAGCAACACGTACCTTTACGAAACCGTTGGTGGCTGGAGTGGGCTGCTTGTAGAGCCCAACATTTACAAATATAAAGACTGCGTAAGGAGAAGGCCAAATTCAATAGTGGAACACTGCGCCTTAGTTTCGCCCTCCTACCCAAGAGACACTATTAAAGGCTTTTTCCAGTATGATGACCACGGAGATAGTCTTTGCGGTAGAATAGTCGATGATGGTTTTGATGATTGCATGCCGGAGTCACCCGATTTTAAATTTGATGATAGATGGAGCACGAAAGAACAGGAACCCATAGAGGTTCCCTGCACAACCTTATCTAAGCTTTTAAAAAAACATAATATCAGAGGCTCAGACGTACACTTCTTAAGTTTGGATGTTGAAGGGTATGAGCCATACGTCTTGGAAGGACTTGACCTTACCATAAATCGCCCACTGCACATATTAATTGAAACAGCACAACACAAGGAACTGTTGTCTGAATTCTTCTCCAACCATGAATATGAATTTTTAGAAAAAATTTCCCCCGTTAACGATTTATACGGAAGGAAAGAAGGGCTAAATAAAAAACTTTAGACAAAGCCTTTCTTGAGATTTACTATAATTAGGCATTTATGAAAGCACTTGGAACCCTTATCCTCGGTTTCTCCCTCGCGATCTCCTCGCTTGCGGCAGAAAAGAAGCAATCAACAGCGGAACACCTTCAAAATGTGTCTGTTACAATTAGATCAGAAGGCCCTTGGTCGGCTGGAGAAGGCTCTGGAGTTATATTTACCCGAAAAGACACAAAGGGAAATTTGGTGAATTTTGTTTGGACCGCGGCTCACGTTATAGACAATCTTCGCTCTGAAAGAAAAGTTTTAGTTAATGGCTCCCCGAAGACGTTGGTAGAATTTAAAGACCCCTTGATTATCAAGGAAATTCGACAAAACGGCAGAACAGTTGGTCGTCTTCAAATGGACGCAGAGGTGTTAAAATACTCAGAAAGCGAAGATGGACACGATTTGGCTCTCCTTCGTGTGCGTAAATACAATTTTGTAACCGGCAGCGTGACATTTTATCTTGATAAAAAAATCCCGCCACTCGGGACAGACCTCCTGCATGTTGGCTCCCTGCTGGGCCAAATGGGAGCGAACAGCATGACAGACGGGATCTACTCTCAGCACGGTAGAATTTTAAAACAATTGAACAAGCGTATTTTTGACCAAACAACCTGCACCGCTTTTCCGGGTTCTAGCGGCGGCGGGGTGTATTTAAAAAATGACGCCAGATACGTAGGAATGTTGGTCCGTGGAGCGGGAGAAGGGTTTAACCTTATAGTACCTGTTCGCAGGATGGTCGAATATTGCGAAAAACATAATATTATGTGGGCGCTAGACGCTGGGGTTGCAATGCCAAGCGAGGAGGACTTGATGAAAATGCCCGTTGAAAACACGCCCAAACAAAAGGAAGAGGCTAAAGACGAAGAAAAGGAAGCAACTAAAAAGATGTTTCCGTTTATGTTGCGTGTAATTCATCCTAGAGTATTAATCATAGAAGACAATAGAAAATGAAGAAATTAGTAGTGATTTTGTTTGCTGGCGCTTTTGTAATCGGCTGTAACTGGGGAAATTCCGGATGTCCGGACTGTTCCTGCGATGCGGGCTGTTGTTCATCCGACAGTTGCTCAGTTGTCGATTGCGATTGCGTGTGCAAAAAATAATATTTCCACACCTAGTCTTTTAAAGAAGATTATGGGGTGCCAAGGGGATGACCAAGGTGGAGTAACGACGTAACGCGTGCTTGCGGGTGCGCGTTGCGTCTTCCCTTTTATGTTTATAAATACTAAAAAATTAAAGCACGCTGATTTAATTACTAAAATCTTCCCTACGGCGCTCAAGGAATTTAATGAGTTTGGAAGCAGAAAGTTCCACCCTTGGGCGGTCACCAAAGACGCTCCAGAGGTAATTCACAATGGAAAATGGATGGTTCGCGTTCTTTACGCAGACGGTAGATTTCTCTTCAACTCCCCCTCGGATTACCCCAAGACCACCTCATTGCTCAGTAAAATAGATCAGAGCCACCTTCATGGAGTTGGGTTTAGTTGGCTTAGGGCTGGCGCACATATATATCCTCATACTGGCTATATTGCCGATAATCGAATCATACGATCTCATTTAGCTCTATCTGTACCAAGGCCCACTCAGGACGGAGTCATAATTCCCGAAAAGGATTGCTGGCTAAGGGTCGGTGGAGAAACGAAGACTTGGAGGGAAGGAGAGATCCTCATATTTGATGATACAATTGAGCACGAAGCGCAGAATAACACGGACAAAGACAGAGTGGTCATGATATTTGATTTTTACGAGGATGCTTTTACGAGTTCTGTGTAATTTATGTTATGAGTAGCACATGGAGTTCGGGAGTTGGTAAATTTGTCAAAAAGGATCCAGAGCATGGTAATTTATGGAGGAGACTGAAACATTGGGTCTGCAAGGTCGGCCTGTGTAATTTCGATAAATGTAAGTGCGACTGTCACGACAAGGGAGACAAGGGAGACAAGGGAGAAACCCCAGAAGAAGAGCCGAAGCCAAAAGTTAGAAGAAAAATTTTTGATGGCGGCAGGGGCGGCTGGGTCTGGGAGGATTAATAGAGTCCACCTCTGACTATTGTCATCTCCGTCCTCCTGTCCATTATGAACCCTTCTTGGTATAGATAATCCACCATGCGTTGTGCCTCCTCCTCGGGGAGCTCTTCAGTACAGTCGTATATGTAAATTTTATCTTTTTTCCAGCTACCGGTTTTGTCATGATGCACTTCTACGGATATTCCGTTCAAGATTAGTTTATCTATATCCATTTTTCAAAAGATCACCGCTAGCCCTTTTATATCTTTTATTGGTAACATACCGTACCAAGATTCTGATCTATTGTCCCCAATAACCCATACATACCCTTCTTTAATTTTTTCTTTTGTGTGGCTTATCATTTGCACGACTGGCGCACCCGCTTCTGGCCCATTCCAGTATATTAAGTTTTTATCGTTGTCGTCTACGAGATAGACCAGTATTTTTCCTTTTCCAAATGGGTCTTCTAATTCTCTTCCATTCAAATATATGACCCCCTCATTGACTTCTATAGTGTCTCCGGGTAAGCCTATAATTCTTTTAGAGAGCCTGTCTCCCGCGCTCACATCATTAATGATAACAACGTCATATCTGTCTGGCGTCCACTTTTTCTCCATGGTGGATCTTTTCTGCATTATAATCCACTCCCCATCCTCGATGGTGGGCTGCATGCTAACACCGTGATTGTAAATAAATCCATATTTATAGCCAAAGGACAGGTACCAAACGAACAAAATAATAGCTAACAACCAGAGAGGGTGCCTTAGGCATTTCGGAATATGTTTCATTCTTCTTATTATAGCGTAGTTCTCTTTATTTTCATAAGAAATAAATGATTGTGTAATTAATTGCGTGAATCACCTACTGAAAGCCAAGGCCAAGCTATGCAGAACTTACTGTAGAGTTTTGGGATTCGAAATTGAGATTGTCGAATGTGAAAAAAGTCTAATTTTACTCGTGAACAGGAAAAACGAAAAGGTTGCAGCCATTGGTCTATGTGGGCCGAAAGGGGGTAAAGCTAAGCTGGAAAGCTTCATCATAGATGTCAGAAAATGGATGTGGGCGGAATCTGAGGGGTTCTCAATGGAGCAGATGGTTGACCCAGAACGCGAGCTTAGGGGGACTATTTTTCTGCCAACCCCATTTGAAGACCTCCCAGAGCGACTAAAGTAACAAAAGTTCTGGACTTTACGTTAGAATTCCGCTATTATATTGATTAGAGTGCATGAGTGCCCAAAGATCAGATTTTGAACAAGCCCTGATTCTGCTTGAGCAAGTTATCGAAAAGAGCGAGATCGATGACAGGTTTGAGCAGCGGCGCGCAGACTGGATGAATCCCCTTGCTGACGGAGACGGGTGGATCACTCACCACCTTAAACTGACTAAGGAACTTTTAGAAAATCATAAAAATGCCGAAAATAAAAAATAAAGAAAAATGCTACGTAATTCTTGATAAGAATAGCTACATCTACGGAGCCTTCCCGTTTACAGAGGAAGGCAAGGCTATGGCAGAAGCACATAGAAAAAAAATACAGCCTGAGGGTGAAAAGCTTATCATAGAAGAAAGATAGACGATGGAAGCTCCGATTTTTGAAGTAGTGCTTTGCTTTATTGGCTCTTTTTTGGTAGCAATATATTTAGGCAGAGAGCCAGAGGTAGACTCAAAAGAAATTTTTGACTATTATTACAATAATGATGATGTTGACGGGTGTAAATAATGACATGGTTCAGCTTACAGTTATTCGCCCTTACAAGATTAAGGGTGAAGCGTCATGCGAAAGATGTGATCTCTCTTACTCAAAGAGGGATTACGATATTCTTTACAAAGCTCAAAAGCTCGTCTACTTTAACATAATCATGAATGACAAAACCCGCTTTATTTGCCATGATTGTTTTTATAAGTTTTTAAAAAAAAAGTCGATAGAGATAGGACATGAAGATTTCCACGTAGAGATAAAAGACGCGAATAAGAAATTCGTAATTACAGTTACTAACAGGCTCGACGACGAGAATAATTCTGATTTTTTACTATGAGCAATAAAGAACTTGACGAACTAGCTAAACAGGTCGATGTATTAAATGAGTCTATGAATTGGTGGCAAGCCCAATCTGAAAAAGCGATGAACGAGGCTTGGCAACTAGACGACAACGAGGGAGACATAAAAAAGCTAGAGAATCTAGAAAGAAAACTGGAGTATCTAGAAAACAAAGGATACTTCGAAGCGGCTCAAATAAGAGAGTTCGACAAAAAGCTCGCAGAATATTTTACGAAAAGGATGAAAGAATGCAAAAAAGGAAAAAAAACCCAAGGCGAATAGAGCTAGACATCTCAAATGACGAGATGGTTATGATGGTGCGACAGCATGGTTGGAGGGAGAGACAACGGAAAAAGAAAGGTCAGTCCCTCAACTACAAACTGTGTCTTTGCAAAAAAAATAGTGTCCAACCCGATTACTATCAAGCCCAAACCTTAGAGCACTTTAAATCCTTCCTTTCCAAAACCCGTGTGCCAGACGAGGTGATGCTAGACCACGACAAGCAAGAAGCCCAAGAGTGCATCGACTGGCTTATTAAGGTTTGCGATGTCCTTAAAACTTGGCTCCCGAATGTTCATGTCCATGACGAAGAGCAAAGGAAACAACTTGAACAGTATGCCAAACAGCAGAAAAGAATACAAAAACGCAGAAAAAACCCCCATTTTAAATAATACGTATGGCAGCAAAAAAGAAAAAGAAAGCAAAGAAAAAAGACGACGACCTCTTCACCTTTAAGAACTCTAAAGGCGTAGAGTATGTTGTTCTATTTAAGAAGCCTCACGGCAAACATTACGATGAAGCAGACGGCGTGTGTTACGCTCCAGACGACAAAAGACCCCGCATATACATTAACCCCTATTTAACAAAACAGTCAGAGCTAAACACCTGCATACACGAATTTGCCCACGCATTTTTTTGGGACAAGACCGAAAGATCAGTGACGACATTCGCGAATGCTCTTAGCAGATTCCTTTATCAAGAATGCTCTTGGAGAAAAATTGAGCGTTCCGGAAAAAGAACATATAAAGGTAAATAATCAATACCTCTTGACTTCCCCTAGAAAAAAGCTTAGCTTTCTATATGATTGATTATCAATCGCTAAGCGAAGAAAAGCTTTGCAACCTCCTTAAAAAAGGAGACTCTAAGGCTTTCGATTTTGTCCACGAGAAATACAATGACAGGGTAAGGTCTTTTGTATTGTCGAAATGCGGTAATTATCTTCTCGCCGAAGAGATAACCCAAATAACTTGGATAAAAGTTTGGAAAAAAATTGGCCTTTTTCAAAATAAAAGCAAACTGTTGACTTGGATTATCAGAATAGCCTTCAATGCGTTCTACGACTACGCAAGAAAGAGCAAAAGAGAAGTCTTCTTCGAGGACGCTTGCGCATTCAGCCACAACAGCGGCGAGTCAGGAGAGGAACTTCTCTTAGCTAAAATTCGCCCAGAAATAGAAACGCCAGCTAAAAACTTAGAGGAAAAAGATGGGTTCTCATTCAAGTCTAAAAAATTTAATAAAATAATGAACTCCCTGTCTAAGGAGAAACAGCAAATAGCCGATCTAGTTTTGCTAAGAGGAATGACTTATGAGGAGGCTTCCCGAGAGGCTAATGTCCCACTTGGGACAGTTATGTCAAGGGTTTACTATTTAAGGAAGGAGCTTCAAAGGGCAGACTGGGATGTTTAACTTAAACCAAGTCAAGGTCGAGTACCCATTGCCGATACCGGAAGAATTAGCGGAAGAAATGAAAAATCCCCCCAACTGGGGGGAAACGATGTTCCAGTTCACCGAGAACCAGAGCCTTTCCGAGAATCTTTTTAGCACCTTCTCGATTGAATCAGACGGCCAGATCTACGAAGAGAAGATGGACTTCAAAGTGGAAGAAGATTCCTTGGAGACCTTTTCCGTAGGCATAGAAAAAAAAGAGTACACAGGAGAACTAATCTTCCACGGGGTACATTTGGAGGACAAATACGATTTCGTTATGTCATTCAAAACTCTATTCTGGAAGGGAGATTTAAAAGAAATCGAACTCCTTGAATGGGAAAAAAACAAAAACACAGACCGAGTAAAATTCCAAGAGCGAACACGAAAAATGTTAAGCGAAGAAGTCGCCACCAAAAAGAAGTGGTGGTATAAGCCGCTATGGTATGTCAGTTTCGTAATAAGATTTTTCCTAGTGCTTTCCGCTAGAGCTTTGGGCTTTTTCCTACGGATCGTTTCAAAGATTGAAAACCGTCTTCCTTGAATGGACATAAAATATACAAGCAGAAAAAGAGGAGATGGTCTAGGCGGACAATTGGAAGGGCTAGCCAGCCTTTTGATATTCGCCGATAGGTTTGATTTGTCTGTTCTGTGTGATTTACGCACATTCCCATTTTTTAAGGGGGTTCACAACGAAACAGGCTTTCCCAGCAGCGAATACTACAGCGACGAGGAGGCCAGTCGGTTATTAGAGTTTCACCCTAGGGTAATATATAACTCAAAAGAACTAGACTCAATACGACAACACCAAAATAAACCATGGCTGCGGGTTCTTGAGTGGGGAGACTGGTGGCCGCTTCAACGCGAGATTATAAACTGGCTTTCTGGTGGCCGTGCTGGGCCGGTCAAATATGGATACCCCAACGAAGGACTTATCAATGTATGGAAATATCTTTTAGAGCGACGGGAATCCGCCGTTGAGGGGGCAGTACCCAATTATTCTGAATTACCCATAAAAGTGAGAGATAGAGCGCAATTCGAATTACTATTACCTCGCGTTAAAAATAGCACCGTCGTTCACGCCAGACTCGGCAACGGAGAGCTTGAAGTACCCGCAAACGAGTTTAATGTCTCGGCTTCCCGTGCCCGCATGACCATAGCTGAGAATCTTTTCCTTGAAGAGATGAGAAAACATGACAGCGACTTCTTTGTCTGTTCAGATGACGTTAGGTTCGTCAATAAGTGTCAGGAACTCTTTGGAGACAGGGTATTCCACTCAGATCGATGTTGGTTGCCCTATGGTTGTGGACCGGGGCATAACGCAACGACCCACTCTTACCCAGTACTTACCCCCATTAACACTAACCCTTGGACTCTCATTTGTGATGCTCTGTTAGACATGGAATTGATGTGCGAGGGCAAGCGGATTATATGCAATAAAAGTCAATTTAATTATTTTGCCCGTCAGAGGATTAATTCTGAATCGACCACGATACTCCTATAATGGCAGAATTGAGCCTCAAAGCGTGTAAATATATGCATGTCATGCTGTGGACAAAGCCACGATAGTAATGTAGATGAAGCCATGCAGTTTTTCGAAAGAATAGGCAAGGAGTCTCTTTTATTAATAAATAAAAATAGAAATGAAAAAAACGAGACTTGGGAAAAAGCCATTGAAATAAACAGTATTGCTCGCAAAGGCTTCAATACATTAAAGAACTCTAAATGATCTCTTGACCTTTTCTTAGAAATGACCTACTATTAGATAGTGTCAGAGCTATATGAAATAGTGTACAGCGGCAAACCCGTTAAGGTTGTTGTCGCTAATAATTTCGTAGAAGTAGCCAAAAAGGCTGCTTATTGGTATAACAAGAAAAAGAAGGCTAAAAGGGCCAGCGTCGATATACTAAAGAAACTCTCCTCGGTCCCCCACATACACATCGATGAGAATGGTGCCTTTTTTTATCCGATTTCAAAAAAAGACGGAGACGTCAAATTTGTGCGCCTAAAGTCTAAAGACCTCAAGGATGGTCTTGAAGAGGTAAAAAAGAGAAAAATCCATCGTCGTGATAACTCGAGGGGAGCATCCAAGAAGCTAACGGAAATAAGAAAATGCCACGAAGCATCCGAAAAGCTTCGGGACGTTTTGGACGGATTTACATGGAAGGGGTTCAATTGTCTTAGGCTTAAAACTAGCACTATACCAACAGACTTATACCTAAAAATGAGTAGCAAGCAGTTGCTATTTAACGCCAAATGGGTCAAACTTACCTCAGAAAAAGACATAGCAGAAAAACTACGCTCCTTTGTGCAGCGCAATACAAGCGAAAAAACCAGTCGCCCTTATGATGAAAGATAGTGTAAAATTCAACAATGCTTACTTATGCGGAAATCCGAGATATACTGGTCTCTTTAGATCGTCATTATCATGGCCGCAATCCCGAGTTCGACAAAGAGTTTATCGATAATTCTAAATGGGTTATAAGAGACGTAAACAGAGAAGTCGTTAAAAAAATTAAAAAAAAATATGGTGGAAATCAAAGTTAAAAAAGGCGAGCCAGTTGAGAGAGCGCTAAGACGCTTGAAGAAAAAAGTGAGCAGGGAAGGTATAATTAAGATCATCCGAGAGAAAAAGTATTACGAGAAGCCTAGCAGAAAAAAATACCGAAAAGCTCGGAACTCCAAATACGCAGCTAAGATGCAGTCCCGAAGAGAAGCTTACGAGGACGGGACCTATAGGCCTTCTAAACATGAAGCAGAAAAACTTACTTAACAAAACCCGAACCTACCTAGTAGGGCATATGCAATATGCCAGTGGGCGCGATTGGCGGACACAAGTTACAGAAGAACTTACCCCTCTTGGAATTAGGGTGTTTAACCCATACGAGAAGCCCTTCGTCAAAGACGTAAAGGAAGACGAGGACACTCGCCTTTCGTTAGATCATTGCCAAAAACACGGTTACTTCAATGACGTGGCCGAAAGAATGAAGCTAGTTCGTAGCTATGATTTAAATCTCGTAGACAGAAGTGATTTCATTATTGCTCACCTTTTGCCAGAAGTAGCAAGCTGGGGGAGTGCAGAGGAAATTGTTACAGCGGTAAGAATGAAAAAGCCGATCTTTATTTCCATGGAGGGAGGTAAACACGCAACCCCGCTGTGGATGATGGGTATGATGCCCCATCACTACATTTACGACTCGGTAGAAGAAGTCGTGGAGATGGTCAAGAGGATAGATGATGGCAGTAAAAAAATAGATAGTGACAGGTGGAGGCTTTTAAAAGAGGAACTCAGATAGGCTCATGAAAATAACAATAGAAATTGAGAGCGAAGAAGTTAAGGAGGCGGAATATAGCTCCTATGAGAAGAAATGGTGGGATGAGCACGACACAACGAGTGAATGCGGGGGAGTATAAATTGAGCGGTAAAGATAAATTAAGCTGGAGAAACAGGCTAAAACTCTGCTGGCAAGTACTCTGTTGGGGTAAATGCGACTCTAGAGATTATAAAACTATACGAGAAGAAGAAGCGTGGGAAAGGTGCGAGCAAATGCGAAAAGAATTAGATTCTTGTGTTCGAGAAAGGAAGCCTTTTCCCTACAAACACCAATGCGACGAGCAATGACCGATAAAGAATTTGAAGAAACGATAAAACTATTGGCCGACAAGGCTAAACTAGCAGAATACAACGACCTTGCAATAGTATTATATACATATCTAGGGTCAAAACACGTAGGTATGGGCAGCGAATTTGCAAGGCATTGCCAGACCTTCGCTAAAGAGGGCGTTAAGGAAATAGAAATGTATAACAGCAGGAGAAACAACTAATATAATATGAGTTGAAACTTTTATTTCCACTAGTCAAACGATTCATAGCGGGTTATGATCTTAATTCCGCGAAAAACTCCATAAATAAGCTATTAGATGACGGATACGAGGTGTCCGTTGATTACGTCGGAGAACACAGCAAGACCATCCGTGATTGTAAGTCAGCTTTCAAGCAGTATCTTAAAATAATTAAATATTATAACGGCAGAAATATAGACATTTCCATCAAGCCCACTCAACTAGGGATGCTCATAAACCCTTATATTTCTTGGCGCTACGTAATGAGGATAGCATTGAGAGCCAAAGAGAACGGGCATACGATACGCCTAGACATGGAAGACACCAACGTGACTGAGCTAACCAGAAACCTTGCAATTTCCTTAAATAAAAAATATGGTAATGTAGGGGTAGCCATACAGGCTAACCTAAATAGAAGCGAGGAAGATATTGACCACTTAATAGACAATAATGTTTCGGTCAGGCTGGTTAAAGGGGCGTACAAGGGCGACCTCGACGCAGCAACCGTTCAAGCACGATTCGCCAGCCTAGCAACACATTTGGCGCTCAGAGGGGCAAATAAACCAACGATTGCCACGCATGACGAAAAACTATTAAATAAAATTATATCATCCGAATACGTATACGATTATGAATTTCTTTACGGCATCAGGCGAGACTTGCAAAGAGACTTAAAAAATAAAGGGTACAGAGTTAGAATTTATATACCATTTGGCGAACATTGGCTACCCTACGTCGTGAGGAGATTAAAAGAATGGAAAAACCTTAAGTTTGTTTCCTATAATATAATAAAGGAAAGTATTAAATGGAACAAAAAAAGGGGTTAGAGTATTGTAAAGATTTATTTCTTTTAGCGGTTTATAGTGTTGGTTACTTCTTTTACGCTATTTATCACATTATATTTTCGCTCTTTAGAAAGGACAAAAAATGAAAACACTAGAACTAACAAGGATAAGCAACTCTGCCGTGACAGAGCTACAAGACTCATTCGACAGGCTTCCAGAAACAGACCACAAGGACGGTAAGTTCAGACTCAGGCGTTATTCCGTGATAGAGCTTCGCACCAGCTTTTGGAACGCAAAGGAGGAAGCGGAAATAGAGCATCTTCCCATTAAAGACTTCACGCAAAGCGAAGACTACAATAAGCACCAAGGGGGAATGAAGCGCGTATTCGAAAATATCGAAGAAGAAGTCTTGCAAAGCGACGGGTTTAAGGAGATTTGCCTCATCTTCAAAAACGCAAATAACATGATAGACGGACAGAAAATTGACGTTCACCAGATGCGTTGCGTTACCCTAAACGGAGAATCCAAGCTTGCACCAGAAGGAGTTCATCAAGACGGCTTTGACCGAATAGGCATGATTTCAATAAGCAGAGACAACATCAGTGGCGGGGCGGTGCATCTTTACCAAAATAGATATGAAGTTGACCAAGGTGGGCCACTCAACACGCATGAAAACGAGCCATTTCTAAGATATGAGCTTGATGATGGCGAAATGGTAATGATAGACGATAAAAAGCTATGGCACTGGGGAAGCCCAGTGGTGGCAAATACAGCCCAACAGGGACACTTAGATATGTTTATTTTGTGCGCTCATACGTCTTGATTTTCAAAAATAACAGTCTATAATAGATTATGAATAGGAGAGAGTTCATTAAAGCGTCAATACCCGCAGCGGTCATACCCGCCATCGCAATTACCTGCAAATATGAGGACGACGAGAAGGGGCCAGAGAAAGAGTCCATGTGGAAGCGTTGGGATTACAGAGTTTATTGTTATGAGAGGCAGCAGGGCGAGTGGACATTTAGCCAGAACATTAAAGGCAGCTTCGCTTACCAGAGGGAATACATGACTTTTGAAGAGGATAAAGGATGGCCTTATGCTGGTTGGATGGACGGAGGCAAACTACATTTTGCCGAATTTGATGATGCCACAGATTTTGTTGATTGTCACGTTAGGACTAAAGAAGACATTAATCTTGTAGATTCTATTTATGATATTTATTTTGTCAGCAGAAAAGACCCAGAAAGAGAAGTGGAAATAAAAGTAGCTCATTACTGGTTCAATGGAGACACGGGTAGAACCGTAACGTGGGAGCAAGACGGATTTAATCGTAAAACGGGTGAGGGATTAACAGATTGGAGTAAAATAGAGTGTGCATGACGGATTCCGAAAGATGGCATCCCCAAATAGAGCGTTGTGAGAAAATGACGCTCAAGGAGAGTCTGAATGAGATGGAAAACTTTAAGCTCCGTCAGGAGGAAGTTCCGTTTGTTATTCAATTAGTGGAAAACCCTCGTTATGATGTGGGGCTTTTTGCTGGTAACGTAGACTTATTTACTCATGATTGCATACACGTTCTTTTGGGGCGAGGATTATTAGTAAAAGATGAGGCGTTTGTAATAGGATATACAATGGGCAGCACGAAAAAAATGTTTAGACTCCGCAAGAATCTCTTTATGTTCTGCTCCAAATATCTGTACCCGAAGGGGTATAAGTTTGGAGAGGAGGAGAGGTTTGTTTTCAACTTGGCCGTTGCTGCTGGAAATAAATGCGAAGTAGATTTATCGAAAGTGGCCTTCAAGCAGTTTTACGACCATGAACTAGCAGAAATAAGAATCCTTTTAGGCGTTGACCACGATTTGTTAGAATCGTGTTATTCTTTAGAGAAGGAGCTTTACCCCGCTAGTTACGAAAGCAGGAGGCTTGCATGAAACAACTATACGAACATCACGCTCTGGGCTGGTTGGGCGCATTTTTGGTATTGTATGGATATTACCTCAACGCAAATATGAGCGAGTATTGTTGGCTCGTGTGGATTGTCGGGAACGTCTTGGTTGGACTATATTGCGTGGAGAAAAGGGCGTGGCCCACAGCGTTAATGTCCTTTGTCTTGGTGATGATGAACGTCTATGGCTATATTAAGTGGATAAATTAAATGTACAAATATAAATGCAATCTGGTAAGAGTAATCGACGGTGATACCGTTGATGCTATGGTTGACCTTGGGTTCGATATTTGGGTTAAAAAACGCATTAGGCTCGCTGGCATAGATACTCCCGAAATTCGCACCAGAAATAAAGAAGAAAAGAAAAAAGGGTTTATAGCTAAAAAGATACTTGAAGACGCAATCGCCGCGAACAAGGATGAATTTTTGCTCATTTCTCATGGGGTTGGCAAATATGGGAGATGTATAGGAGAGTTGCACATCACTGGGTACTACTTTCGGTCAGACAAGTACGAAGGTAAAATAATAAACGAGATGATGGTTGCTGGAGGATGGGCGAAGAAAATATAAGTTATTTATTCGATGTGGACGGGACGCTGACTCTCCCGCAACAGCGTATGGATTCAAGTAATGCGTGGGCGTTTCTTTCTTGGATGGATGAAAAGGATGTCTATATAGTTGCTGGTAGTGGAATTGAAAAGGTAGAACACCAAATACCAAATAGCATACTCAAAAGGCTAGAGGGTATTTTTTGCAGCATGGCTAATGAGTTTTGGGTCATCAACGGTAAGAGGGAATTGATTTACCGAAACGAGTGGAAGCCGCCTATCGAGCTTATTTCAGATTTATGCAACTTTCAAATGGGTTCTCCATATCCCGTTAAGAAAAATAACTATTTAGAACAGAGAACGGGGATGGTAAATTTTTCCGTAGCGGGTAGGGATTCAAATATGGAAGAAAGGAAAGCCTACTTTGAGTGGGATAAGGAGCATGGTGAGAGAAAAAAAATAGCGGCCCATTTGAGCGGCGAGTACCCAAATATAGAGATTCTGATAGGCGGGCAAATAAGTATGGACATACAGCCGAAAGGAAAAAACAAATCACTTGCAAGCAAATATATTCGTGCTAATATAGGGGGTAGGATGATGTTTTTTGGAGACAAAACCCAAGAGGGTGGAAACGATTACGACATTGCCAAAGATATTGCGCTTTGTGGCGATGGGGAGATTTTCCCAGTGACAGGGCCAAGCCAAACATTAACCATATTAGAAGGGCTAGAATCGCATGAGACAAATAGTAACTCTCACAGATGAAGACATAAATAAAGCTAAAGAGATAGCAAAAAAACGAAACGAGAAAGAAAAATACTTTGGGCGCGGCAGACACGCGCATCTTTCTGACAAAGCTGGCAGTTCGGAAGCGTCACACGCAGCAGGGCTAATAGCAGAAATAGCCGTAGCCAAGTATTTCGGAGTCCAAATAGACGAAAGGATTTTCGATAAGCATGGCGATGATGGCTACGACATGGTAATAGATGCGTTGGGTGGTAAAGTTGACGTAAAATCATTCATCGACCACGGGAGCGGGATGGTTATGAAAGACCCACATCTGAAAGTTCCATGCGAAATGAAGAAAGACCTTGAGAAGATGAAAAACGTGGACGTTTATTTGGGTGTTTGCTATGACAAAAAAAAGCCAAAAGAAGTGCATCTTTTTGGCTGGGAGACAAAAGAAAACATAGTTAAAGCAAGAAAAAAACGCTACGGTTCTCAATATCCCCTAAACTATGTATTGTATGAAAGAGAACTCAACTCAATCCCCACACACTAGATTATCTTGGGAAGAATACGCTCTAACCATAGCTAAAGCCGCCTCGTTACGCAGCCAAGACCCGTACATGAAGGTCGGAGCTTGCGCCCTAAATAAAGAGAACATGGTTCTCGGTCTTGGTTACAATGGTCTAGCGTCAGGTGCGGAGCCAACCGAAGATTTTTGGTCTGACAGAGATAACAGACGCAAATATATGATTCATGCCGAGGCTAACTGTATGTCGCTGTTCAAGAAGGGGGAAGCTAAACTTATTGCTGTTACATTATTACCCTGCTCCTATTGCGCGACAATGATAGCAGCCTATGGGATTCCACTTGTGGTTTATTCCGAAGAATACGAAAGAGATGTTCAAGCTAGGGAGATTTTTAATTATTATAAAATAGAATTACGCAAAATAATGCTTGACTGAAGTTTAGAACTCCTTTAATATAGGAGTATGCAAGCACAACTCGACTTTATAGGAACCCCGCAAGTCAAAAAAACGGGTCAGCACCAATTCTCCTTGTGGGACAACGATTGGAAACCCACAAAGATTCGCAATGACGTAGATTTCGCCAAGGTTGATGCCCTGTTCAACTCATTCGATGCGGAGGAAGTTGAACGGTATAAGACTTACTGGGAAAGCATAAAACCCAAGAACGACACGGAGGTGTTCCAGCGTTGGCTTTTTGCATTTATGTCCGTCCATACCAGTTGGGAATCCAACGTGAGAGGCTACGAAGCCGTTAAGGATTGGACTAAATGGGTGAACCGCGATGATGAGCTTGAACGACTACTCGTTGAGAGTCGAGTAGGCTTGCATAAAAATCGTACAAGATTTGTCTCGCAGTTCGCCCACAAATTTTGGAGTGACCCCGATTGGTATAAGTACCAAGGAGGCAACTGGCAAACATTCCGCGACAGACTTGTGAAAAACATACTTGGACTTGGGGTTGCCAAAGTGTCGTTTGGTCTTGAAATGATTTATCCCAACGAAGCGAAAGTAACCTGTATGGATACCCATTTGTTTCAAGCCTATGGTTTAAGTCAGACTAAAGATGCTCGTCGCTATAAGGAAATTGAAGACTACTGGCTGGGTATGTGCGCTATGTGGAATGTGCCGTCAACGATTGCCCGTGCAATCTTGTGGGACAGAAAACAAGAACAAACAGATAGCCGCTACTGGAGCTATGTATTGGAGGATTAAATTATGAGAGAACCAGACGGAACTATGTTTATTGTCGGAACCTTAATTGTTTGTGCTATTGTTGTGACAGCAATAGGGTTGGGCTGGGAGGCTTATTTAGATTGGTATATTAAAAATTAAATTAAAAAATGACCAAAGAAGAAGTAAGAGAACAAATTCAAGAGGATATTAGGAGTTATTTGGATTATGATACCTGTTGCGCGAGCATAGTACCCCGCGATGAAATGTTGGATGAGCTTTGTGAAATCGTAGTAAACAACTTTAAGAAATTGGAGGATTAAATGAAACAATACTGGATAAAAATTAAGTACGCCCACGATGGCGTTGAGCGTTGGGAACTCACCAGAGGTAAATTCCAAAACAAAAACGCAGCAGTAAAAGGCTACGAAGCACGAACCCACTCAATGAATGGCACGATACTAGACGCGAAGCCTTATGAATTAGGGCCAAAAAAAGCACCGACAGGATGCGACTACGGAATTGGAGGATAAAATGGAAGAACTAAAAGCAAATGACCCCGTGATGTGGAGAAAGAGAGAGTATCGGTTTGTTCGATACCCCGTTGGCTCGGCAGACAAAGCGGTTATAGTAACCGTTAACGAAACGAATAGGCATTGGTTTACTGTTCCTGTAAGTGAATTGTCTTTGATTATGGAGTTTGATTTTATAAAAAAATAAAATGATAACAGGACAAGCGTTAGAAATAGTATTGAATATGGCGAGAGAACTGCGAGCTATGGAGGGGCAGGAGCATTTGCCCGAATGCGAAGATGTGGAGATGGAAGCTATTAAAGAGGTAGAGTTTCTCCTAACTCAATTTGAAGATACAGGAAATTATACCGAAGATGATTACATGGAGGAAAGATACTAGAATGAGCAAAGGCAGGATATATTACTGGAGTACGGTAATAGCGTTTGCACTAATGATGCTCTACACATACTCGGAATACAAAGACTTGGAAAAGCTGGTCGAAGACTCGCAGAGGATATATAACAGGCAGCTTTATTTGATAGGGCAGAGCAACAAGGAAAAAGTTGACAGATTAACCAAAACATTGGAGGAAAAGAATGAGAAATTACGAACTGATTAAAGCAATCTACGATAGATGCCCCGATGCAACCGACCATCCTTATACCATAGACCAATACTTTGACCGTTGCCAAGACATCATAGATATGATTGAAACGCACCGTCCCGAAATAGCGGGGAAGCTACCGACACACGAAAGTTTGACGGAAGAAATGAGGAAATACCCCCACAGAGACAACCACATGGACTAATTTATGAAACTACCGACACTATATAAAAAAACCACGATAGGCAAAACACAAACTTGGCAGATTATCACCGATGGTGACAAATATCGCACCATCTCTGGTCAGCAGGATGGTAAAAAGATTCAGAACAAGTGGACAACCTGTAAGCCAAAAAATGTTGGCCGCGCAAATGCGACTACTGGCGACGAACAGGCAATTAAAGAAGCCATAGCCAAGCATGACAAAAAGCTGGAAAGCGGATACCATTTGAACGTGGAGAACATTGACAAAAAGAGGTTCTACGAACCGATGCTCGCACAGGATTTCAAGAACAAGCTCCGCGAGAAGGAGGTAATGGGTGAAATTGATGAATCGGGAGTGGGTGCTGCCGTATTCTCTCAACCCAAGCTGGACGGCATACGTTGTATTGCCATGCGCGAGGGGTTGTTTACCCGTACTGGCAAAGAGATTACCGCCGTACCCCACATCCATGAAGCGTTAGAACCTTTGTTTGAAAAGTATCCTAATGCTGTTCTTGACGGTGAGTTATATAACCATGACTACAAAAACGATTTCAACAAAATTATTCACCTTGTTCGCAAGCAGAACCTTACCCAAGAACACTTGGATGATAGCAGGGAAATGATTCAGTATTGGATTTATGATGCGCCAGTAATAGGTAAGGACAACCCATTCCGCAAAGGTGGATGCTATACAGAAAAGGATTTGTTTTCCGACAGAACTTCCGTGTTGGACGCACAGTACGCCAACTTGGGGTTGGATGAAACTGACCATCTTGTGATAGTAGAGACTACTGAAATCCACGGTAGAGAGCAACTAGACCGTTGCTACGAAGATTACATGGAGGCGGGATACGAGGGGCAAATGGTACGCATTGACGGGCCTTACGAGAACAAACGCTCACCCACTTTGCTCAAGCGCAAAGAGTTCATGGACAAAGAATACACTATCCTTGGGTATGAAGAAGGTAAGGGCAACCGTGCAGGAACAATCAAACACTTCAAGTTTGAAAATGAACATGGCAAGGGATTTCACTCCAACGTGAAAGGCTCGTTTGAATATCTGGCAGATTTGCTAGATAATGCAGATGATTTAATAGGAGTGGAAGCAACGGTTAAGTTTTTTAACCTCACACCTGACGGTGTGCCTCGCTTCCCCTATGTAATTGCAATTAGAGACTATGAGTAATTTAGAACTGGTACGCAAAACCCTTGACGCAGCAAAAGAATACGAACTTGAAGCGGAGGTTATGTGGAGTGCGTTAAACGCAGCAGCGGAGGCAAACGAGCATGGTAAAACTATGGAGCAAGTGTTAACCGAAGCGTTGGACGAATGGGACATTTAATGATTGTTAAAATCAAACTAGATGATTGGGCAAAGAAGCGACTCAAAAGCAACTTGGGATTTAAGATGCTTGGTCAAGGGTCAGGCAGTTTGAGTCCGAATGATTTACTTATTTTATCTTTGATTGAGAAAGAAGATGGAGACACAATGGACTTAACAGAAGAAGCGGGGAAATTAAAAAAACTTTTAGATAGACACAGTTAGAACAGTAAATGAAATATATTATTATCATACTATCGGTGTGGCTTGTGGGCTGCAAATGCCCTCAATGCGACAATGAACCAAGACAGGAGTTTAAGCCGTTACCGCCGCTAAAACTCGACAACCTTCTCTTTAGTGAGCCGCTTGGAAACATAGCGTACAAGAGCGTCACGAAGAAAGACTACGAGTGCAAGGAGGAATGTTAAATGAAAAAACGCATTAAAGACGCACTTGTCCAAGAGATGAAGAACATTCACGGCGACACGCATGAAGGCTGGTGGACTGACGAACAGGCACTCGATGAAGTATCTGAAAGGGTTTACCGTACAGTCGGGAATTTTCTGGAGTGGTGGGGCAAGAACCCAACCATTTCCACGGAGAAATACTGGGCTAAACCAGAGGACGGTGGTACAGGAGGGGCGTGGTAATCATGTATTTTGCAGATTTAATCGAATGCCCCGAATGTGGTTTCCATGTTCACGAATTGACACACGTTCACGATTTGCCAAGAGGGAAGACTCTAATGTGTGATGCTTGTCGCGATGATTCGGAGGATGCGCGAATTTTCACGAAACCCTCTGATTCAGATGATTTTTAATTTTTAATAAATGAAAAAGGTTTATAGGTGGACGATATACCAAAGAAAAAGCATTGACTTTATCGCAGAACGATAGTAACATTGGACTTGAATGAGTAACGAAACAGAAAACAGTAACGAACCAGCCCTAACGACAGTAAAGACCGTTTATGCGCGAGCAGCGATTATTTTGCTTGCCTTAAACTTTGCTTTCACGGGCTACCTAACATACAGCATGAACAAAACGCAGTCAGAGACACTGGACAGTATGCAGAACGCACCATCGCCGCAAGCAAGCGTAAATAATGCGCGGCAGGTCGATAGAAGCAACCCATCCAGCCCTCTCACTGTTGACGAGACTATCCCACAGACTTTGGATAAGTAACGCAACTCAAACTTGCCGTGGCTTTCGCTGCGGCAAGTCTTTAATTTTAAGCCATGACTGACAAGGAAATACTAGAAGAAGTTTACATACGGTTAAAGGACGCTGTAAATGATAGGGCTATTTATAGACGTAGCGACATCATTAGCTTTATTGAAGAAGAATGGCAAAAGCGGGACGAGCAAGAACTCGTAGACCAATACAACAGGAATAGGAAAGCTGAAGACCACATTATTGATGTTACAGAGATAGAACGACATCGTGGATTGATTATTGGCGAAGATGGAACAGTTAAATCACTAGAATGAAAAATATAACACTAACAGCCAATAACGGCAGCAATAAAGAAGTCACGGTGAATTGGGACAATGTAAATTTTGCTAAAGAAACTCAAAGTGCCTACGGAGATGCTTATGTCGAGGTTCACTTTGGCGACCAGTATATCGACGTAAAAGAAACACTAGAAGAAGTCGAGGTGAAACTAGCGAATTTGGGCCTTTAGCTCAACTGGTTAGAGCAAGGGACTCATAATCTCTAGGTTGGGGGTTCAAGTCCCTCAAGGCCCACCATTAAATTTTAATAAAAAATGCAAAATAAAAAACAGGAACGCAAGCAGTACCTAGACAAAAGGACGAAAGATGGTCTTTTGAGTGAGTGTGACCGCATGGCGAACTACTACCAAAAATACAAATTTGAGAAGCAAGCCAAGAAATTGCGTGAGTTCAAGAAGCAAGTAAAAAATATGGTTGGAGAACTATAAGATGAATGACAAATGCGACTTCAATAACCTCCCCCCGATGCTCGACCAAAGTGAAGCGGAGCGGTTGGGTCAAGCCCTCCTTAATGGAACAGAGCAAGAGAAGGATGACGCAAAATGTCGGCTCATTGAATCAAACATTCGCCTTGTCATAAAAATGGCGAAAGACTACGCCAATCTTGGAGTAGAAGTCGAGGATTTGGTAAACGAGGGGAATATGGGACTCATGGTTGCTGCTGAAAAATTTGACCCGAATAGGGGCGCAAAATTCTCAACTTATGCTTCTTTTTGGATTAGGCAAAAGATACTACGAGCCTTAAACAATAAGAGCAGCCTAATTAGACTCCCCGTTTACCTAAAGCAGAGATATTTGAACATTCGTAAGTTCATGGGGCGATATATCGCAGAACATGATGATGTGCCAAGCAACGAACTGATAGCCAAAGAGTTCGGCATGACAGTAGCCAAGGTCGAAAAATTATTTGAAATAACTGCCCCAATTTTCAGACTCGACTCGTCGGTAGAGGCTGGCGAAGGAAAAGGGATGCTGCCTTTCATTGAAATGGTGTGCGATATAGAGTCTTTTAGCCCATCGCTTCAATTAGAACGGAAGGAGGAAGCTGAAGTCTTATCAGAAATGCTTTCGTGCCTTCCAGAAAGGGAAGAATATATTATTCGCCATCGTTTTGGCTTACAGGGCTTGGACAAAGAGACTCTTGAGAAAATAGGCGACCACTTTGGCATAACCCGTGAGAGGATACGGCAAGTTGAGGACGCAGCACTCCGCAAATTACAGTTCATGTATCGCAACCGAAAAAAGGATTGACTCAACTTTAGAATCCGTTTAAGCTCGTTATTGTAATGAATAAAAAGAAAATGGAAGTTAAGTGGGAAAGAAACAGCAGAGCGTTGGGCCTAGTAGCTCAAGGTAAAATCGAAGAAGAAGATGTTATACCCCGCACACAAACCGACAACTTTCCGTTTGAAACGGCAACCGTTAGAATGAGAAAAGTGAGAGAGAAGTATCCTCATGTCACAGTTCACATTCGCGGTCAGAAGCAGACCAGAACTGGTTGGAATAATTCATATAGTTACGATTTCGCTCCCACTTGCCGAATAAACTTTGGAGGTGAGTGGCAGGGTAAAAAGAATACCGCTATGGATTCAAATGGAGATTTAGAAGAAGGCTTGACTTGGCTCGACGTACACAACGTAGTCACCGAAGTAAAAGAAGCAATGGGGATGGAATAATGCCAATATCACGCGAAGAAGCAACTATGCTGCGAAGGGCCGAAATTAACCCAATGGAAGAAGAAAAAATACCAGAGTCGATGTATCGCCTCGAAAGAAAGCTGGACAAATATAATCACATTATGGAATTAGCGAGGACTTGCCTTGCGTTGCTCACCGTGACCCTCCAGATTGTTATTCTGTTAAAGCTGTTTAGTATTATTTAATAATTATGAAAAAATCGAAAATGTTAGCCAAGGATGGTAGTGAGTTTACCGTATTTTACCTACAAGATACAGGCTATGGCCCAACTCAAGTGCTGAAGATTGTAGATGATGCAGGATGTGACGTAACAACTGGCAAATATGTTGGCGGCGGCGATAATAAAGGATGGGTTGGCAAGAGCATTAAACAAAGCATGAAAGAAATGGAAAAGGCTTTTTCAGAGCAGTTTGATTCGCCAACGGCACTGGTTGGGCCGATAGGGCCGATAGGGCCGAAAGGCACACAGGGCTGGAAAGGTGAGCAGGAGGCTTACGCTGGTCAAGTGGTATTACCAGAGGATATGGTAAGGGGTAGGCTTTACAAGGTCGAGGGAATAGGCATGGTTGCTAGATTTATGGATGAATACGACGACTTCCTTTTCAAAATGAGACATCACGATGTAGTGTTTTACATTCCAATGGATGCGAAAGTACGCAAAATAGGAAGAAGCGAGATAGACGAGTATTTAAGCTAATTATGTTTGCGGAATAGAGGCGTGAGAGAATCACGCACAGGATGATTACTTCTATCCCTTCATTAACACCGCGAACTATTTTTTAATTTTTATTAAATGAGGATAGAAAACGACACAAAGTTAGACTACAAGGACGTTCTTATGCGCCCAAAGCGTTCTACATTAGAGTCCCGTAAGGATGTCGATTTAGTGCGTGAGTTCAATTTTCCTCATGCTGGTGGAGAAGGAGCAGACCCAAAGGGTTATAGTTGGAAAGGTGTACCGATTGTGGCTTCAAATATGGATACGGTTGGTACTTTCGAGATGGCTAAAAAACTCGCTCAATACAATATGCTGACTTGCATCAGCAAGCATAACGATGGAGATAGATGGGCGCATAAACTGAACGGTTATGGAGTTTGGAAAAATAAAGAGCAGAGAGAAGCTAACGAAGGAAGTTGGAAATATGAACGAGGAGCGAAGGATTGGCAGAGCAGAATTTACGACCACATTTGCCCCTCTATTGGGATTAAGTACGACCCCAAAAAAACGGATGATTTAGATTACCTCCAGAACATTACTTGGAATTTCTATCACACTAGGTTTGTTTGCATTGATGCGGCAAATGGGTACACGGCGAGGTTTTGCGATTTTATTAAACGAGTCAGGGAGGAACATCCAGCACTTATTATTATTGCTGGGAATGTTGTTACTGGCGAAATGACAGAGGAGATTATATTAAGTGGAGCAGATATTGTCAAAGTCGGTATTGGAAGCGGTTCTGTTTGCACTACTCGTATTCAGACTGGTGTGGGTTATCCCCAATTTAGCGCGGTGGTCGAGTGTGCCGATGCCGCTCATGGCGTTGGGGGGTATATTATGGCTGATGGCGGTTGCACCAATGCTGGAGATATTGCCAAGGCTTTTGGTGGTGGTGCTGATTTTGTTATGCTTGGTGGTATGCTGGCTGGACATACGGAGTGCGAAGGACAAGAAGAAGAAATAGACGGCACAAAATATAAGACTTTTTACGGCATGAGTTCCAAGGACGCTATGGAGAAGCACAACGGCGGTGTAGCCAAATATAGGAGCGCGGAGGGCAAAACAGTCAGGGTCAAGCACAGGGGGGTTGTCAAAAACACGCTAGAGAGCATCCTCGGCGGCTTACGGTCTGCTTGTACCTACATAGGAGCCAGAAGGCTAAAGGATATGCCCAAGTGTGCTACTTTTGTGAGAGTGACGCAGCAGTCGAATGAGATTTACGGAAAGAATACATGAGAGAGCTTTTCGACTTAAAGGATAAATACTGGATTTCATGTTCTCCATTGGCTCGCGCCAAGAATGAGTGTTGGGTAGTGTCCGTTTACAAAAAAGGCAAAGTCTCTTGGATAACAGAGGAGTGTAATAGCTTCCCCACACCAGAACAGGCTTACGAGTGGGGCTTTAATAAAATTGAACAAATAAACGCCAAATATGACAATAAAAGCGAGTAATTCACTAGAAAAAGAGGTTAAAGAAATACTATCGGGGTTTGAGGATGCCCAAATAAACCTCGCGTCAGAGTTTTCACAGACTTTGTTAGCAAAAAAAATTTGTAATAAGATTCGTGAACGCTATCATGTTTTTAGAATCAACGAGCTAATAGTAAGAGAGAGAGAAGGACATGACAACGCCAGACTTTGACAAGCCAGAATGGGTAGTGAAACTCAACTATAAGGCTTGCAAGCAATTTATAGTAAAAGCGCATACACGGGAGCAAGCGCACAAGGCAGCGTATAACTCCTTCATGGATATGGCTGAAAGAGATATTTTTAGCGGTTCTCAAATAGAGGACTTTTTTATTGAAACAAGTATAGATGGCCCCGAAGGTGGAGATATGCTACATGGATAATAAGGAAACAAAAAAAACACCGTCAGCACCACCGCTACCAGAAATAAAGGAGGGATGCTGGGAGAATTTCCTTGAGAGATTTAGGTGGTTCCAACAGCATGGCGAACCAGCAGAGAGCCAAAGAGACAACACAAGACCTTACCGTGGAGAACAGTAGTTTACTTTTACCCCTTATAGTCGTAGTTCACGCACTTCTATTTATTAGAAATTAGAAAGTTGCAATTACGCAAAAAAGTAGTTGACTCATTTTTAGAATTGATTTATCATAGTATTTCAGTTAAACATAAAACCTACTATGAAACAAATCGAAAGAAACCCAAACACACTAAAATCTAATGGTATTCAAAACACCGTTAAATTCGGAATCAAGGCTTCTGGCCTTGCTCACATCTTCAATGTCTTGCGGAACCAGTTATACTCCGACAAGATTATGGCAGTTGTACGGGAATATACCTGTAATGCCGTAGATGCTCACATTGACGCTGACAAGCGTGATACTCCCATCATAGTGTCCCTTCCCACTCGCTTGCTGCCAGAGTTCAAGGTACGCGATTTTGGTAAGGCACTTACCGACTTGGAAATTCAAGACGTTTACGCTTTCTATGGTGAATCCACCAAGCGTCAAAGCAATGAGATGATTGGTCAACTTGGACTTGGCTCCAAATCGGCTTTTGCTTATGGAGACAACTTTGTTATCAATTCCTATATCGACGGTAAGAAGTGCATCTACAACGCCTTCATCGACCCATCGCAAATTGGTCAAATTTCCAAAATTGGCGAGGAAAACACCAGCGAAGAAAACGGCATTGAAATCATTGTGCCTGTACGCAACGACGACCACACTGAATTTGAGGAAAAGGCTCATGCTCTTTTTCGGCACTTCCCCGTTAAACCCACAGTAAAGGGAGCAGACAGTAAAAAGTTTGAGTACCAGAACCCAACAGTTGTCTTTTCTGGTGATACTTGGAAGTGGGTTGAAACCAGCAACGAAAGGTATCGGAACTCTGGTGAGGCTATTGTTGTGATGGGAAACATTGGTTATCCCCTCGACGAGTATGCTCTTAATCTTAACCATGAGGATGGGCTTGCTCCTCTTTTGAAAGACAACCTCATTCTGAACGTCCCGATTGGTGACTTGGAGATTTCCGCATCACGCGAAAAACTTCAATACACTGACCACACACGCAAAAACTTGGTTCGCCATTTGAAAGCGGTGAAGGATGGTCTTGTAGAAAGCGTAAGCGACGATTTCAAGGAATGTAAAACCTTATTCGATGCAAAATGCCTTTTTGGTAGCGTATTTGACTATGCAAGCCCCCTTTACTCATTGAGGAACGTCCTAGCAAAGAAGTTGCTCTGGAAGGGCAAGTCAGTGGATAGTGATAGTTATAGTGTGCCTAGTCCCACTTGGCCCAAAACAGAATCAGACCAAACCGTGTTCCTTCACGCCTTCAATAAAAATCACCGAAGCAGCAAGTTTAGATGCGAGGAATCGACGAACATCACTTGCGTAAAAGGAACAGTGGTTATTGAGAATGATATTGGGCATCGTCGCGGCATCATGGGGCGCGTGTTACCCTTGCTTATTAACGAAGGCAAAAAACCCTTCATTATCCAATTTGCTAACGCAAAAGCGAAGAAAGAATGGGTGAAGAAGGCGGGTTGGGACGGTGAAATGACTCCTTTATCGAAGCTCGAAAAGCATAAGTTGAGCGAGTTTGAGGGGTATTCTCCTGTACGAAATCCCGATGGTAGTGGAGCGTCGAAGGACGTTAAGCACTCTGCGAAATGCTTCACCTACGACTTTGAGGTATCTAACAACCGTTGGAGCAGAGCAAAGTCTCAATGGTGGAAGATTGCCGAAGCAGACATGGACGCTGGCGGGGTGTATGTTCTTATCGACAAGTTCATGGTCAAGGGCTTGAAAGGTTACGACCAAGAGCCAAGACAGATGAAGAATCTCAAGGACTCCTGCAAAGAAGCGGGGATTGATTTTCCAAATGTTTACGCCTTCAAGGTCGGACAGAGGAACAAGGTCGAAGGTAAAAGCCAATGGACTACCCTTTGGGATTACATGAAAAAGCAGTTGAAACTGCACATGGAAACCACAGACCTTACGCAAAGGTTCCTTGACCGTACTGCCGCTCTTGAGTTTGTAAACACTCGCAGGAACGACAAGCTGGAGAATCTAAACCACCTGTCTACCTTCCTTACCGAAAAGAGGCAATGGGGCGAACTTGAGAAGAAACTCGCAGACAAGGATGGCACTTTCGTCGAGTTCGCAAATGCGTTATCCTTTATGCACGGTTGCGTAGAAGATACGAAAAATGTAGATGTTGTTCGCGGTTTGGCGAAGGATTTCGGCCTGACGAAAGACTTTGAAAGTCCAAAGGCTTCAAAGACTACCCACAATCTGCTTGCCTTGGGTAAAAAGCTGATGGGTAAGTACCCGATGATTGCTTGGTTAGACTATCAGCACTTGTGCGGTTGGAAATGCGGAGAGAAAGAGTTCCTCCTTACCCTTGCCAACTACGTCAACGTGATAGACGTTTGCAACCAATCTCCCGCTGAATAGTAGGCAGCGGGTTTCACACAGCGGCGGTTTTCCTCAAGTTGAGGGAGCCGCCGTTTCTTCTTTTGTTGCGTATTTCAATTTATTAGAAAATAAAAAACTTGTTGACTTTCGAGTTGCGTGGATTAGAATATAGTAGGATGCACAACGCCAAAACATTTGGAGAGATTGAAGTCGGGAGTGTCTTTAGACTGAACGGGAAGAACTGGCAGAAGGTTAGCGAGGATGCTGCTAGAGACTTGAATCCACCTCCCCCTATGGAAATCGAGAAAGAGACGCTAGTAGAAACCCTCTATGAACACCAATATCCAGAGTAAGAACAAGGGCAAGCTCCCTCCGGTCAAGCTATACGACAAGAAAACAATCGACAAGATGCGTGAGCGTCTATGCAAGGCAGAATCGGAAGGGGTATTAAACGAGAAGAACAGGCTCGTCCACAAGATTCTATGGGAAGGTTGTCATGGCTGGAAGAACATCCATGATGCTATTGTTATTACGCAATACGAGGAAGTCTATGGCGAATATAAAAAGTAATTTATCCTTTTTCTCTTACGAGAAAAATCTCTTAAATTTATGGTAGACCCGAAAACAATCAAAAAAGTAGAAAATTATTCTAGTGATGAAAAAACAGCAAAACTGTATGTTTTTGAAAAATTAGTCGAACACTTGCGGGGT
>Ga0315334_10000069_pt1 | contig 71666 bp, 70 predicted proteins | sample M150034915metaG_FD_205555 | JGI IMG/M metagenome (GOLD analysis project Ga0315334, IMG submission 205555) | Ammonia-oxidizing marine archaeal communities from Monterey Bay, California, United States - M1 500m 34915 | ecosystem: Environmental > Aquatic > Marine > Intertidal zone | place: USA... | reverse complement strand
AATGGATCCACGTCGACATTGAGCGGTGCGAGAAGGAAAGTCCGTTCGGCGGTCCGATAGCGCACGGCTTTCTTACGCTCAGCCTCATGCCGCAACTGATCAACATGCCGGTCGACCTGAGTGGGGCTACGAACGTCGTCAACTATGGGTCTGGTGGCCTTCAGTTTCGCCGTCCCGTTCCTGCCGGCGCCACCATCCATGCGAAGTCACGCCTGGTCGGGGCCGAAAAGCATCTTGCGGGCACACTCGTGACATTCGAATCATCGATCCACGTGAAAGACAACCGGAAGCCGTCGCTGACCTACATCTCCAAGATCCTCTTTCAAGGCCAACGATGATCACCCCGGGCAACTTCGTTCACGAACTCCACGAGGCTGCGGCCTCACGCAGCGACGCCCCTTTCCTGCTCCAGCCGGGCGGGGAGATCATCACCTACGGCGATCTGTACCTCCGCGCCGCGAAGATGGCGCGCATCTTGGCGGACGCCGGCGTGAAACCCGGTGATCGCGTGATCATGCAGGTCGAAAAGTCCGTCGACTCAGTGGCCCTCTACGTCGCCACGCTGCACGCCGGTGCCGTTCACGTACCGCTCAACACTGCCTTCACCGACGACGAACTCGCGTACTTCATCGACGATGCCGAACCCTCGGCCGTCGTGGTCGACCCATCTCGACTGGGACGGTTCGATCCGAAAGGCGCAGCCGTACTCACACTGAGCGGTGACGGTGCCGGAACTCTGGTGAAACTCGCCGGAGGCGCACCACCACTCCCGGTCGTCGACCGCGACGAGTTGGACCTCGGATCGATTCTCTACACATCGGGCACCACGGGAAAGCCAAAGGGGGCGGCCCTTCCTCATCGCAGCCTGCGGCTCAACGCCCACGCCCTGCACGACGCGTGGAGGTTCGAACCCTCCGACCATCTGGTCCACATCTTGCCGCTCTTTCATGTCCATGGCCTTTTCGTCGCCCTGCACTGCGCGATGCTCGCCGCGATTCCCGTCACCTTCCTGCCCAAGTTCGATGTCGAACTGGTCGTGTCGGCACTCCCTCACGCCACCGTCTTCATGGGTGTTCCCACGCACTACGCCCGGTTGCTGGCAAGCCCCGATCTCACCCGCGAGGCATGCACAAACATGCGATTGTTCACGGCGGGGTCAGCACCCCTCACCGAGGCCCACTTTGGTGAGTTCGCCCAACGCACCGGCCATGTGATCTGTGAGCGCTATGGCATGAGCGAGACCATGGTCACCACGACGAACCCATACGACGGCGCCCGGCTCGCCGGCACCGTGGGGTTCCCGGTCAATGGTGTCGAACTCAGGATCGCCGATGCCGACGGCAGGGCACTCGGGCCAGGTGACGTCGGCGTGGTCGAGGTTCGTGGCGATCAGATTCTGCTTGAGTACTGGCGTCGACCCGACGCCACAGCGGAGGCTCGCCGCGAAGATGGCTGGTTCATCACCGGTGACATCGGCTCGCTCGATGACGAGGGCCGCGTCAGCCTCGAAGGTCGAGCCGGCGACATGATCATCTCCGGCGGCGAGAACGTGTACCCGAAAGAGATCGAACTCGTACTTGATGCAGTCAACGGGGTGATCGAATCAGCCGTCATCGGCGTGCCCCATGCTGACTTCGGCGAGGCAGTTACTGCGGTGATCGTCGACGCCGACACGCCGGCCACCGATGAAGCCCTCGACCAAGCCCTTCGTTCCAGCCTGGCCCGGTTCAAACATCCGAAACAGATCATCCATGTCGAGGCCCTCCCCCGCAACACAATGGGAAAAGTCCAGAAGAACGTGCTGCGCGACCTCTACTCGGCGGACGAAGGCTGAACGCGACGACGGACCAGTTGTACAAACCAAATCAGAACTGACAGCAACGCCAAAGGGATGACCAATCTGATCGTGCCGCGGCCAACTGCGCCCTCGTAGGTCTCAATTAGATCCTCAGCACGATGCGCGGCATCTTCCGCGTCACCGGCCTCCCACTCCTCGATGATCAGATCGAGTTCATCGTTGACATTAATGTTGGCCATTCCCAGGCGGGCGAACGCGCCTCGCTCGGTGGTGACGAGGCGGAGTGCCTCGCCAACCGGTCCGATCGCTGATTCCTCCGCTGCCAGCTGAGCCCACGCCGCGTCAAGGGTCGAATCAGAAGCTTCGAACAGCTTTCGCACGTATGGGCCGACGGCAAGGTCTTCATCATCGGCAAGGATGACGAACCCATCGTGGGCCTCGATGAGTTCAGCGACCGAGAGCCGACGCCCGTCGAAGGTGACAAAGTCCCACTCCGCCATCGGCACTCGAAGCATCGGCGGCATCGCCCAACCGTCACCCAAGATCTCGAGTGCCATGTACTCATCACGGGCATCCTCACGAGCGTCGATCGCGATGGTGTCCTGCGGGGACGCGGTAGTGCGGAACCTAGAAGAGACATCGATGTCGGTCATGTTCTCGATCGCGTCCAACAGTGCCCGCCAGTCCGATGCGATATCAGCGTCGGCTTGCGCCGGGCCCTCATAGGTATTGGTCCCGGCGATCACTGCGCCGATGACGGCCGCTGTGGCCTCCGGCCCCGCTTGACGGAAAGCGCTGGAAAGAGGACCCGTCCAGCCTTCCGAGCGGTCAATGGCCGCGCCCCCGCCAAACTCACGAGTTTCAAGCCACGCGAACGTGACTGCATCAGCTACCTGACCCGCCAACGATTCGTCCGCCCATGCAAGTTCGGCAGACAGCACCTGCGCCATCACCCGGGCAATCGAAGCTTCTGAAGGGTGAATCCCAACCACCGCGACTGTCGCCTCGTCGTTACCGACCCAGCGCACGTCATCATCACCAGTCCAACCAGTCCGGATCTCGACCGGCCTGGTTGGTATCGCGGGAAGCCATTCGGCGAGACCGGACGCAACATCGGCGACAACCCCGGTCAGATCCGCTTCCGGGCCGAGCAGCGTGGCGAGGCGAACGGCGTAATTGAGGCCGGCCACCGACTGTCGTTGCAGCGCATCTGGGTTGGATGCCACCAGCGGCGCCGGCTCATAGGGAACCGCCTCGGATCGAACGAACGTCGTGCTCTCCTCACTGGGCACGACGTCCCATCCTTCGATGACGTCAAGACCAAAACCGCTCGGGATCTCTACATGAAGCGTGACCGGCCCGGTCCCATTCCCCACTGCAAACGGGTCAATGGCCACAAGCGAAGGAGACACATGGTTGAGATCTTCTGGCAACCCGACGACCCCTTCCTGCAACAACACAAGGCGGACCTCGGCTGACTCACCAGGACCCAGCGGCTCGGCGAATGACACAAAGAGTTGCATCACATCACCACCACGCAAACCAAGACCCGTCTCGAGAGAAACCTGGCCAGCCTGTGCAGTCACAACTGCCGCATCTCCTGGAATCGTCTCGGCAAAACCAGCGATCTCTCGTTCCCTCGACTCGTTGGTGAACACATAGTCGTGGGTAGTCGTCACTGTGAAACGGGAAGGGTCGACGACGACGACTGTGGCGACATCGGTCGCAAGTTCATCGGACTGGGTGAGCGGCGACACCTGGGCCGAAACAGGACCAGAAAACAGAAGACTCAGAATGCTTGCAGTCAGAACCAGCCTGCGACGTACGAAGCGATCGGCAAAGGCAAGCACGACGGTGAACGCTACCTGGCCTTCGGCCTTGCGAAGCTGCGTGCTCTAGGTTGCAGACATGCCGATGCCCGAATCCGGACACTCCTACGACGAGATCGTCTCATCACTGCACGACCTTCGTCGCAACGATGCCCGCTGGCAGGAAGGTCGCACATTCGGCCTCGTCTACGACGGAGGCAGCGAGGTCCACGCCATCGCCGAAGAAGCAGCCCGCATGTACCTCCACGAGAACGCGCTCAACACGATCGCCATGCCCTCTCTTGCCCAGATCCAGCGTGAAGTCGTCGGAAACATGGCCGCGCTTCTCCATGGTGACGATGCTTCAGGTTTCATGACATCAGGCGGCACTGAATCAATCCTGATGGCCGTCAAAGCCGCCCGCGAACGAGGCCGCGCTGAACGCGACATCGATCACGGCGAGATCGTCGTCCCCACCTCCGCACACGCCGCCTTTCACAAAGGCGGCCACTACTTCGGACTCGACGTAATCAAGGTGGATGTCGGCCCCGATTCACGGGCCGACGTCGAGGCCATGGCCAATGCCATCACCGATCGCACCGTCCTTGTCGTCGGTTCCGCGCCGCAATACCCCCACGGGGTCATCGACCCCATCGCCGAACTTGCGCCCCTCGCCGCCGCCGCCGATGCCAACTTCCACGTCGATGCATGCATGGGTGGCTTCGTTCTCCCATTCATGGAACGCCTGGGCGAGCCCGTTCCCCTCTGGGACTTTCGTGTTCCCGGCGTGACCACGATCAGCCTGGACGTGCACAAACTCGGATACGCCCCCAAGGGCGCTTCCATCATTCTTCACCGCACCAAACAGTTGCGCCGGTACCAGACGTACTCGTTCGATGACTGGCTTGGCGGGTTCTACGCCTCACCCAACATGCAAGGCACCCGATCCGGTGCGCCAATGGCTGCCGCCTGGGCGGTTATGCAACGCCTCGGCATCGAAGGCTACGAACGACTCACACGCACCACCATCGACACCGCCCGCAAACTCGTTGCCGGTGTGCGCGCCATCGATGGGCTTGAGGTAGTCGGTGACCCCGAGGCCCAACTCCTCGCCATCACGGCCGACCGCGAGTGGACTGACCGACTCGACATCTTCGCCGTCGGTGATGCTCTCGCCTCCCGAGGCTGGTACCTCGACCGCCAGCACCGACCCGACTCGCTCCATGCAACCGTAAGTGCTGGCAACGCGCCCGCCGCCGACGATTTCCTCACCGACCTCGCCGCCTCTGTCGCCGAAACCCTCGGCCACCGCACCCCCGATCGCTCCACCCAATACAGCACCCTCGACTAGGCGAATCTCCCCATCAGATGAAACTCAAAACAACCCGCTGGGATCTCGTCAACGGCGTCGGAACCATCACGCTCTCTCGTCCCCGTCGCCACAACTCGTGGACCGGCCGCATGCACACGGAACTGCGCCACCTCCTTCAAACTGCCGAAGACGACCCCTCCATTCGCGTCGTGGTCATCACCGGCGATCCCGACGGCACAACCTTCTGCCCCGGCGCAGACAGCCAAGCCCTCGAAACCCACGTCGACCGCGGTGCCTACGACCCCGGAACCCCCGACGACATCGCCAACCCCGGCTACGGCATCGATCCCACCTTCGACGCCGACTTCGCCTATTTTCTCGGATTCGAAACCGTGACCATCGCCGCCGTCAACGGCGCTGCCGCCGGCGTCGGCCTTGTCATCGCCTGCTGGTGCGACATCCGTATCGTCGCCGAAGACGCCAAACTCACCACCGCCCACGGCATGCTCAACTTTCCCGCCGAATACGGCCTCTCCTGGCTCCTCCCCCGACTCATCGGACTCAGCCGAGCCACTGACCTTCTCCTCACCAGCCGCCCAATCCTTGGACGAGAAGCCGCCGAGATAGGGCTCGCCAACCGGAGCGTCGCTCGCGTCAACGTCCTCACCACCGCCCACGACTACGCCCGCACCCTCGTCGACACCATCAGCCCCCACGCGCTGCGCGCCACCAAACGACAACTCGCCATCGACATGACTCACAACGACGCCAGCCGCTCCATCCGCGACGCCCAAGCCCGTATCGATCAGATGTCCGTCGAATCCGACTATCGCGAAGGCATCGCCGCACTCGTTGAAAAACGGGCACCCCGCTGGACGGGACAGTGACCGAATCCCTAGATCAACGGATCCGCCGACCGTTCACGCTCCGCTCAACTCGATAGCAAGCTGGCGAGGGCCCACACCGTCGCTATGGCTCCCACAATGATGAATGCGACGCTTCGGCCCTTCGGCGCCGCGGTCAAGTCATCCTCATGACGCTGCTGCTCGGGCGGACGAATCAACGCCAGCGCATTGCCAACGGCCATCGCAGCACCGACCGCTAGCACGAGCCATGCAAGAAGATCTTCACCAAGAAACACGGCTAACATCATCGCCGCGAGCCCTCTGCGCGGCCCAACCGGGGCATATTTTCCGTTTCTGAAAGCTTTCGATCAAGAATGGACCTTCGCCGCCGATAGTGCCTCGTGAGCGGTTTCACCCCCGCTCACTCCGAGAGACCGGCGGGAGTAGAACACCCTCTTTTACGTGGCACACCAGCGCTTTTCCAGGGCGCAGGTTCACTCGTTCTGCTTCCGCCTCTCTCAAACTTTCTCGCTCGGCTCGAAGGCCACCAGGGGCGGCATTCGTTGTCTCAGCTGAAGTCGGCGTCGGAGACGTCGGTGCTGATCGAAATGATCAACTCCACATCAGTGGCCGACTGTCGACGGACCGTGGCCTGCCGAAGCGCTCCGGATTCGGCATCGAAACAAAACTCAGACCACTTCCCCCACGGCGAAGCCAACCGCGGCTGCACAATCTCCAACTGGTAACACCCGTTCTCGCCCAGTCGCACGTCGTACTCACGCGCTACACCAGTGACATACCCGCGGACCAGGGCCATCTCAACGCGCACCCGCTCGTCATAGGACATACCAGACCCAGCCACGCACACCGGTGCGATGATCTCCTCAGTGGACGAGTTGCACGTTGCTATCTGATTGTCGACGTGCTCAATTGTCGCTCCCAGCCGCACCACCAGCCGCCGCGGCGGATCCTGAGCGGTGTACATCGAGCCAGCCAACGGCTCCTCAACACCGTCGAGCCGGCGAGTCCAGGTTCCCTGCGACACGAAGGTCGCAGTCCTCCATCTCTCCCAGTCGAGAATGAAGACCACAGCGGCCTCGCTGTCATGTGTAATTGCAGGGAAGTTCGTTGTAGGAGCCTCAAGCTCAGCGTCATCGTCGAGCTGCCATGCATAGAACCCAAGCGCGGTCACAATGCCGACCACTATGCCCAAGGCAACGACGAGTCCCCGCTCCATTCCGCTCGACGCTATAGGCCCGTCACCGATTCGTGGGCCGCACTACCAATGCCCACCGTTCTCCGCTCGGGCCCTCTGGTCTGCTGACTAGACCGAAGAGTCGCGGCGGGTGAGGTTACGGAACGACGTGAACCTCGGCACGAAACCAAGCTGAACTGTGCCAGTCGGGCCATTTCGATGCTTGGCAACGATGACCTCGGCCATGCCCTCGCTATCGCTACCCGGGTTGTAGACCTCGTCGCGATACAAGAACATCACGACGTCGGCATCCTGCTCAATAGAACCGGACTCACGAAGGTCAGCGAGCATTGGCCGCTTGTCTTGGCGCATTTCAAGGTTTCGTGACAGCTGCGACAGGCCGACGACCGGGCACTCAAGCTCACGAGCCAAGATCTTGAGACCACGCGAGATCTCGGCAACCTCAACCTGACGGTTCTCCGCTGATGCTCGACCAGTCATGAGCTGGAGATAGTCGACCACAATGAGCCCGAGGCTCCCGTTGCGGCTCTTGAGTCGGCGAGCCTTTGCCCGAATCTCCATGATCGTGAGATTTGGGTTGTCATCGATCCACATCGGTGCTTCAGCCAGACGACCAATGCCGTTCGAAATCCGGGTCCAGTCATCCTCGGTGAGCTTGCCGTCACGCATATTTTTGGCATCGACGTTGGCTTCAGAACACAGCATTCGCTGGGTGAGTTCGAGATGGCCCATCTCCAACGAGAAGATCAAGGTCGGCTTCTTGTCGCGCACCGCGGCGTGGGCGGCGATGTTCAAGGCAAACGCGGTTTTGCCCATGGCCGGGCGGGCACCAACCACGATGAACGCGTTCGGCTGAAGACCCGACAACAAGTCATCAAGATCAATGAAGCCGGTCGCCGTCCCGGTGATCGCATCGCCGAGCTCGTACAGGTGCTCCAGACGGTCGAGCGTGGAGTCGAGGAGGTCTCGAATCTCGCCCATCGTGTCGGCCACGCGACCCTGGGCCACCTGGAACATCATGTTCTCAGCCTCGTCAACCGCCTTGGTGACGTCGTCGGGCATGGAGAAGCCGATCTCAGCAATCTCACCCGACACCTCGATCAACCGACGCAGCGTGTAGCGCTCCGAAATGATCTGGGCGTACTTCGACGCATTGGACGTGGCCGGGGTGTTGACCTGCAGATTCAGAAGCCCGTCCAGGCCGCCAATCGTTGTGAGTACGCCGGCACGATCAAGCTCTTCGGCCACGGTGACCGGGTCAGCGGGGTCGCCAGCCGCATAGAGCGCGGAGATGGCATCGAAAACGTGAGCGTGAGCGGGGCGGTAGAAGTGCTCGGTTTGGGTGAGCTCTACCGCATCAGCGATCGCATCGCGCGACAACAACATCGCGCCGAGAAGAGACTCTTCGGCTTCAAGGTTGTGCGGCGGCACGCGAGCACGCCGGGTCGTCTCAAGTTCGCTCATCACCATGTCTGATTGACCCTCCAAGTGCTCGAATCATCCTGCCCGGACCAGCCTGTGTGGTGCCAGTGGATGACTTGGGGATCCCTACTCATTTACGGGGATATCTCTGTGGAAAAGTCACTACTTATCCCCAGCCGCGCACGCGTTCGTAGAGACGCTGTAACGCTTGGAGGTCGTTGTGGTGTCGGCTCCAACGGAGCCGACACCCAACTCACGCTTCGCTGATCTCGACGGTGATCGGGAACTGGACCGCGCTGTGCAGGTTGCACATGACGAGAGCCTCTCCGACCTCCTTGAGGGGGTGCTCGAGGTCGAGGGAGCGACGATCAATCACGACACCGGCCTGAGCCTCAACAGCTTCGATAATGTCGCCAGCACCAACCGAACCGAACAGTCGACCACCATCGCCGGCCTTAGCCGAGATGGAGATGCGCATCGGAACAAGCTTGGTAGCGATTTCCTCGGCATCAGCCTTGGAAGCCGCGTCACGCAGCGCTGCAGTGCGACGCATGGCCTCGGCCTGACCAGCAGCTCCAGCGGTGGCCTTGAGAGCCAGACCATTGGGGTTGAGGTAGTTGCGGAAGTAACCGTCGGCAACGTCGAGCACTTCGCCCTTGCGGCCAAGGCCGCTCACATCGCTTCGTAAGATGACCTTCATCGTCAGTCCTCCGAGCTTTCAGCGTTGAACTCAACACCTTCGACCTCGGCAACGGCTTCAGCGTTGTCTTGGACGGCGGTATCAACAGTCTCTTCGCCCTCTTCGCCTTCTTCACCGGCCGGCGGCGGACCGCTCGGACGCGGGGCAGGACCAGCGGCTCGACCACGATCACGATCGCCGCGGTTGCTGCGCTGGCTGGTGACGCGAGTGGCGTACGGAACCAATGCCATCTCACGAGCGACCTTGACCGCGTCAGCACACAGCTTCTGCTGCTGGGCGGAGTTACCGGTGACGCGACGGGCGCGGATCTTGGACCGCTCCGACACGAACCGACGAACAAGGTTGGCGTCCTTCCAGTCGACGTAGTCGATCTTCTCCTGGGTCAGGATGCTGACCTTCTTCTTCCCGCCCTTACGGTTGTCGTTCTTGCTGCTCTTGCCGCGTTGCGGCTTTGCTTTCGGCATTGTTTTCTCTCGTTCTCTCGTTCTTTGGCCCTAGAAGGGCTCTTCGTCCATGTCGTATGCGGGAGGGGCTTGGTTGGCGGCCGGGCGATTGCCGCCGCCACCCTGGCCACCACTGTTCTGGCCGCCGCGCGGGGCGCCATCACCCTTGAATTCGTTACGGCTAATCTCCGCCGATGCCCAACGTAGGCTGGGAGCGATTTCGTCAGCCACAATTTCAACCTTCGAACGGCGCTCTCCCTCCTGGTTTTCCCAGCTTCGCTGCGAAAGACTGCCTTGCACCACGACACGAGCGCCCTTAGTAATGGACTCTGCGACGTTCTCGGCGAGTGAGCGGAAGCAGGTGACATCGAAGAAGGACACCTCGTCCTCACCGTCCTGCTTTCGCTTGTTCCACGCCAGCCCGAAGCTGGCAACGGCCATGCCGCCTTGTGTGAAACGCAACTCCGGATCGCGGGTGACATTTCCCACGACGCTCACGTTGTTATCGATACCCATGATAATTCCTCCAATCAGCCGGCGACTGCCGGCTCACCGTCGCCCAGGAGTCCACGACGAGCGGCTTCCTTGTCGGGCAGACGGAACAGCTTGTGGCGGACAATGTCGTCCGCAAGACGTAGCTGGCGTTCGGTGTTGGGGAGACCGGGGTTTTCGGTCACGATCTCCCACACCACATAGGTGCCTTCGTTCTTGTGATTGATCTCGTAGGCGAATCTGCGGCGACCCCAGTTGTCGGTCGACTTGATCGCGTCAGCACCACCTTCAGTGGTCGCAAGATCTTCGGTACGGGTGATCACAGCAGCAATATCGGCTTCCGCCACATCACTATCAACGATGATCATCAATTCATAGGCTCGCATCACGAGCACTCACCTCCTATGGACCCGATGACTCGGGGCCCCTTCCCGGGGCAGGGGTTCTCAGTTGTCAATTCCCGAAGGAACCGTATTGCGCGTCCCCGGAGGGACCGAGCAAGACTACCGGGCCAGCAGATCATGACCACCAGCATGTCAAGGGGGTGTGACAGTGTCGGATATGGCCCCAATCCCACCAACGACAATGACTACTCCTGCCGGCATCGAGTTCCTCCGCACTCCGGACGACCGATTCGCCAATATTGAGGGCTTCCCGTACGAACCCCACTACATCGAGATCGACGGGCTTCGCATGGCCTACGTCGATGAGGGCACAGGCGAAGCCGGCAACGTTCTTCTCCCCCACGGCGAGCCGACATGGGGCTACCTCTATCGCTTCATGATCCCGCCGCTTGTCGACGCTGGCTACCGCGTCCTCGTACCTGATCTCATCGGATTCGGCCGTTCCGACAAGCCCACCGATCGGAACGTCTACACGTACAACCAACACGTCGCCTGGATGAAAGACTTCGTGCAGAGCTTCAACGATGTCAACCGGTTCGATGTCTTCTGCCAGGATTGGGGCGGGCTCATCTCGCTACGTTGCGTTGCGGAGATGCCAGAGAAGTACAACCGGGTTGTGGCGGGAAATACCGGCCTCCCGATCGGAGAATCGATTGGCCCCGGCTTCGACTTCTGGCTCGATCTCAGTCAGAGGCTCGACCCGCTGGAGTGTGGCCGTCTCGTGGACAACACCGTCAACAGTCGTGTCCTGACCGAGGCTGAACGGGCCGCCTACGACGCACCCTTCCCCAACGAGTCCTACATGGCGTGTGTTCGGGAGTTCCCATGCCTTGTCCCGATCACGCCCGAGCACGCCTCTGTTGCAGAGAACCTCGCTGCCCGCGAGGCTCTGTCGCAGTCGACCCATCCGTTCCTGTCACTCTGGGGCAAAGGCGACCGTGTGCTCGGCCACCTAGACCAGGACCTCATCTCGCTGTTCCCGGGCGCAGCCAGTCAACCCCATCAGGAGTTCGCCACCGGTGGCCACTTCATCCAAGATGACGAGGGTCCAGCGATCGCTACCGCGATGATCGCCTGGTTCGCTGTAACCAGTTAGGCAGGGTGGACTCGCAAGTCCCCGACCTCGGTGCCAGCCCAGTTCGTCAACGGGTCTGGTTGGATACCGATCTCGAGGCCCAACTCGTCGACCAGCCACAGCAGTGCAGCCTCACTGGCTCTTCGCCCGCCGTCGCGCGCCTTGATCGCCCAACCGATGCCCAGATCGGGGGCGACACCGGCGAACACCCCTTCGGCCCCGGTCTTCACCATCACCCGACCGGCACCTGCCTCCATCACCCGCGTACAGGCGCGCCCCGTGCCGGCCACGAACCAGGGCTGCGCAGCCATGGCCGAGAGCAGGCGTCGGCCCGAGTCACGTTCCGTCAAGGCCAACCATCCTGCCGCGAGCCCCGACAACGGAATGTCCCAGACCGGAATCCCACAGCCGTCGACGGCCGGTGTTTGATCAGCCGTCGAGAACCCACAGAGCTCCTCCACGATCGGTGTGATGAGATCACGCTGAAGCTGGTGATCGGGGCCGATGTAGCCCCCGTGATCGATCCCCAGATGGCGACACACCGTCAAGAAGCCAGAGTGCTTCCCCGAGCAGTTGTTGTGGCGGGCGTCGGGCGTGTCGGTCTGAGTACCGCATTCAAGGTCGACCTCGCTGAAGCCGAGTTGGCGCAACCACTCGTCGACCGCGGCAACGTGCCCCTCTTCACCGTTGTGGCTCGCACAGGCAAGCGCGAGCTGGGTATCGGTCAGGGCAAACACATCGGCGGCGCCGGTCTCGATCAGCGGTACCGCCTGGATCGGCTTCAGCGATGAACGAGCCAGGACACCCCGCTCTCCGTCTCCCCAAACATCCCGGACGCCATCCGTGTCAACAACAACCATGTCGACTTCATGGCGGCTCTCCACCACCGGTCCTCGAACGACATCCACAATCAGCACCATGAACGCAGTCTGCCAGAGGGCAGGCCATAGACTCGTCCTTCGTGCGTATAGCCACAATCTCTCAAACCCGCGATGGCGAAAAGCGGGTAGCTCTCACACCAGAGGCCGCGAAAAAGCTCGTCGGTGACGGTCACACCGTCACCATCGAAACCGGTGCCGGCATCGCCATCGGTGCCATCGATCAGCAGTACCGCGAGGCGGGTGCGCTCGTTGCCGACAACCGCTCGGGAGCCCTGGGCGCCGCCGACCTGATCACCTCGATCAATCACGACCATCTCGACGATCTTCCTGGGCTCAGCGAGCGACACACCCTGGTTGCACTCCTCGATCCGCTGTGGAAACCCAGGCCGATGGCCGACCTCGCCGCCACCGGAGCAACTGCTCTCTCGCTAGAACTCGTTCCCCGCATCACCCGAGCGCAATCAATGGACGTCCTGTCCTCGATGGCCACCGTCGCCGGTTACCAGGCTGTGCTCACTGCAGCACAACAACTCCCACGAATGTTCCCCCTACTGATGACCGCGGCCGGCACCGTTCCCGCAGCCCGAATCGTCGTACTGGGTGCCGGTGTCGCCGGCCTGCAAGCCATCGCCACGGCGCGCCGACTTGGTGCAATTGTCGAGGCCTACGATGTACGCCCCGCAGCAGCCGAGCAGATCCGGTCGCTGGGCGCAAAGTCAATCGACCTCCAGCTCGACACGGCTGGCTCCGAGGACGCCGGCGGCTATGCCAAAGCGCAGGGTGACGACGAGCAGGCTCGCCAACAGGCCGCCCTCACGCCGTTCATCGCTGCCGCTGACGTTGTGATCACCACCGCCGCAATCCCCGGCGTACGCAGTCCCCTTCTCGTGACTGAAGCAATGGTCGAGTCGATGCGGCCTGGTTCACTCATCGTCGACCTGGCTGCCGAACGCGGGGGCAACTGTGCCCTCACCGTCGCCGATGAAGCTGTCGATCATGGCGGAGTAACCATCCTCGGCCCTACCCAGCTCGAGTCTGGATCCGCTCGCTCGGCCAGCCAGATGTTCGCCCACAATCTCGTTACGCTCGTTCGGCACCTGGCTGATGACGAACTCAACCTCACCATCGATCCCGACGACGAAATCACTGGAGCCATGCTCGTGACCCGCGGCGGAGAAGTCGTTCATCCTCGAGTCAAAGAAGCCTTGTCATGAGAACGAGTCTTGTCACGAAGACCCGTCTTGCCATGAGGAGGACCCTGTCATGACACTCATTTTGGCCTTCACCCTTTTCATCCTTGCGGTATTCCTCGGGATCGAACTCATCAGCAAGGTGCCGCCCACCCTGCACACGCCGCTGATGTCAGGCAGCAACGCCATCTCGGGTATCACCTTGATCGGTGCCCTTGTCTCCGCTGGCTCGGATCACTCCACACTCACAACCCTGCTCGCGTTTGGGGCCGTCACGCTCGCCACCATCAATGTCGTTGGCGGCTTCCTGGTCACAAACCGGATGCTGTCGATGTTTGCCACCCGGCGCCCGGCCAAAAAGATGGGCCCCGACACGTGAACCGCAGCGACATCATCGAACTCGGCTATCTCATCGCCGCCGTCTTCTTCATTATCGGTCTGAAAGGGCTGGGCAAGCCCCGCACAGCACGGCGGGGCAACCTGCTCGGGGCCACCGGCATGTTGCTCGCCGTGCTGGTCACCCTGCTCGACCAGGCCATCGTCTCCTACTGGGTCTTACTCGCCGGCCTCGCCGTCGGCGCCGCACTCGGTGGCGTGCTCGCGGTCCGCGTCCAGATGACGTCAATGCCGGAACTTGTTGCGCTCTTCAATGGCTTCGGTGGCGCCGCATCAGTGCTTGTCGCCACAGCGTCGTTCATTCAACTCACCGATCTCGGCGGCGTCGACGACCAGGTATCGGTGGCAGCGTCAGCAACCGCACTCATCGGTGCGGTCACGCTTACCGGTTCCATCATCGCCTTCTTCAAACTGAAGGAATCGATGAAATGGACCGGCTTCGGCGGAATCCGCATGGTCAATGCGCTCCTCGCCCTCTCTGGCATCGTGCTCTCGGTCCTGGTCGTCACCGACCCGACCAACACCACCTGGCTGTGGGCTCTCGTGGCCGTTGGCGCCATGCTCGGTGTACTGGTTGTGATCCCCATCGGGGGCGCCGACATGCCCGTCGTGATCGCCCTTCTCAACTCACTATCCGGGCTCGCCGCGTCGGCGACCGGCTTCGTGCTCGACAACACGCTGCTGATCATTGCCGGTTCGTTGGTGGGTGCCAGCGGCCTGATCCTCACCCAGATCATGTGCGTGGCCATGAATCGCAGCGCCCTCGCCGTGGTCTTCTCCGCCTCACCCTCCTCCTCGGCTGGTTCGATCGACCCCGACGACGTTTACGCCGGCAAGGTCACCAGCACCTCGGCCGAAGAAGTGGCCATGATCCTCGACACCGCCGGCCGAGTCGTGATCGTGCCGGGCTACGGGCTCGCTGTCGCGCAAGCTCAGCACGCCGTACGCGAGATGACGAAGGCCCTAGAGGCCAACGGCACCCAGGTCGTGTTCGCCATCCACCCTGTGGCCGGTCGTATGCCAGGGCACATGAACGTGCTCCTGGCCGAAGCCGAGATCGACTATGAGCAACTCATCGAGATGGACGAGGTGAACCCCACCTTCGCCCAGACCGATGTCGCCATCGTCCTCGGCGCCAACGATGTGGTGAACCCGCTTGCCAAGACCGACCCTGACTCCCCCATCGCCGGCATGCCAATCCTGGATGTGGATCAGGCCCAAACCGTCGTTGTCATCAAGCGCTCGCTCAGCCCTGGCTTCGCCGGCATCCCGAACCCACTATTCGCCGCCGACAACGCCTTGATGCTGTTCGGCGATGGCCAAAAAGCTATTACCGACATCACCAAAGCCCTCAGCGAGTAGGAGTCTCCGGGGTCTGTCCCCACCCTGATTTCGTTTGAACCGCAGAGACCGAGGAGGTCGTGGTGGACGCGCATCCAGATCCCGCCCACGAAAGTTTCCGCGACGCGGCAATTCAGGCCGAGTATGAAACCGGTCGCCGCGAAGCGACCGAGCAGGCGGCCAAGGCTCATGTTGCGATCCGAGTCCTTCGCATGACGGTCGGCTCGATCGTGACACTTGCCGGCTTCATAATGATGCCGCTGCCTGGACCGGGTCTACCAATCGTGGCGTTCGGGCTCGCCATCCTTGCCCGTGATGTGGCGTGGGCCGATCGTCTGCTCGGCTTTGTGCGAAACCGAATGCCCCGAGACAACAATGGCGGTATGAGCCGCGGCGCCAAGCTCACAATGATTGTGGGCATCGCCGCCGGTCTTGTGTTCAGCCTCTGGCTGCTGGCCTGATCATCCGCCGATGGCGCGTGATCGGGTGAGGTGGTTCCATCCGCATTCGTTGCACACCTCAACCACATAACCCTCACTGGCGGACTTCCGCTGGGCCAACCTCGCCATCTCCTTGGCGCTCGTCACACATCGACCGTGCTTGGGCAACCACGGGCCGAACACATAGGTGACCTCAACAAGGTTGGCATCCTCACAAACCGGACAGGGACGACTGGTCTCAGAGCCACAGAACTCCGCGTTGCGTTGAAGCTCCTTCTGCGCGTCACAGATCTGCTCGCGACTCAACTCACCGGCACGCCACGCGTGGAGCGTGGCTTCGCGGGCAAGTCGATAGTCGACACCCGCTGATGTGCCGACAATTGCGGCATTGAGTCCGAGTTTCACAGGCACCAACCGTAGCCCTCCCCACCCTGTTGAGTCCTCGCGGCCAAACTGTCCAACATGTCGATGTACGACCCGCGCACTCCAACCCAGCGACCGCTCACCCACGTCGAACTTGGACCCACTTTGGGCGCCACCCTCGACCGACGCCTGATCGGCGACGTCCGCGGCAAACGAGTTCTCGATCTCGGCTGTGGCGGCGGCCATACCGGCGTCGGGCTTGCCCTACGCGGGGCACGTGTGATCGCCACCGATCCTGATCCCGGGCAGCTCTACTCGGCCCGTACGCTCGCAACCAATAATGAAATTCGCGTCGAGTTCCACGAAGCCAACCCCGCTGAGCTCGCCTTCATCCGCGCCGACCAAATCGACCTCGTCGTCAGCGTGTGGTCACTCTCGCTGACCGACGATCTCGACCATGTGCTTCGCCAACTGCATCGCGTCATGCGGTCTGGGGTTCATCTGGTGATCTCGCTCCCGCATCCCGCCGCCCTTTGTGCCGATCCCGTTGATCCATCGCGCACTGTCCAAAGTTGGCGCAGCAGTGACCCAATTGGCGAGCGCTACGTGCACACCGCCGAAGATGTCGTTACCGCGCTGAGCCGCACGAACTTCACCGTTGATCTACTCCTCGAGCGCCATGCCGGCGGTCCGATGCCTGCCTCGCTCATCGTTCGCGCTCGCAAGGTCGGGATCTAGCCCAACCGCTCAGGTCAGCAACGCCCGGGCCTCATCCGCCGTCATCGGGCCGTTCACAAACCGATGTTCAGCGATTGCGCGTATCGCCGCACCAATCGCCGGACCCGGTTCGACCCCGAGGAGCGCGGCCACCTCGTCACCGCGGAGCGGGGGCTGGGGGTCATCGAGATCAGGCTCCCCAGCGCGCAAGGCCGAAACCCTCGCCAATGCTTCGAGCGCCACGTCGGTCGAGCGATTCTCCACTGCCGCGACCGCCGCGGCGAAGTGAAGTAACTCGTCGATTCGATGATCGCCCGACGCGCCCGCGGCGCCACGTCGTAAGTCCTCATCAGACCAAGGATCGAGGCGCCGAATCAGACCCGGATCGGCTAACCAAACAACCTCATTGGTCAGTGCCCCCGAGGGCTTGAGCCCGCGAATGGTGCCTCGAATATCACTGACATCCAGCAAGAGCGCAGCCCAGCGCTGCGCCACGCCAGCCGCAACACCTTCGATCCGTGCACCGGCTAACTCGATCTGTTCGGAATCCAGTCGGGCAAGTGTGGGCACCACATGTGCCAGCAGGCGCGTCTCGGTCAAGAGCCGGATCCCCGACGCCGCATGAGGGAGAAGGAGCAGCTTTTGGAGCTCGTCACGAATCCGCTCAGCGGAGACAATCGCCATCCGCTCCCCCATCGACTCAATCGCGTCGATCATCGCTGGTTCAGGAATGAGGTCATAGCCAGCGTGGAATCGCGCGGCTCGTAGCATCCGCAAGGGGTCATCTGAAAACGACACGTCAGGAGCCATCGGCGTTCGCAACACGTTGGCAGCAAGATCAGCGCGCCCGCCAAACGGATCCACCAGAACCCCCTCATGGAGATCGATGGCCATCGCGTTCACCGTGAAGTCGCGGCGTTCAAGATCGGCACGAATATCAGTGCCGAATTCCACCACCGGCTTTCGCGACGAGTCTGCATACACCTCGGCTCGATGGGTGGTGATCTCATAGGTCTTGCCGTTGATCTGGGCACCGATCGTTCCGAACCGCTCGCCCTGTGCCCATACCGCATCGGCCAAATCGGAAACCAATGCCTTGATTTCCGTCGGACGGGCATCGGTGGTGGCGTCGAGATCGCTATCACCTCGTTCAAACCCGAGGAGATGATCACGAACCACACCGCCAACCAGATACAAGCGGTAACCGGCAGCAGCAAACCTCTCCGTCAACGGCGCCATGTCGTCGATGATCCCCAACAGCGGCCCAGTGAATTCTGTACTCATCAGACTGCGCTACTCATGAGATCGGTGAATCTGGACTGCAGCATCAACGACGTCCATGCCGGGACCACCATTCGTTGCAGGTTCGGGGCGAAAGGTCTCACCGACCAGTTGCGCGGTGACCGCAGCAGAAGACAACCGGATCGCATCGAGGTCGTAACCGCCTTCAAGAACGGTGACCACACGACCGCGGCCAACCAGCCCGGTGACCGCACCCACAAGATCGGCTATGTCGGCTGAGGAGTACCCGAGATCGGTAATCGGGTCGTTCCGGTGACCGTCGTAGCCCGCAGAGATCAGGATCCACGTAGCCCCGAAGCGTTCGATCGCCGGACCAATCACACGATCGAATGCCGCGCGCGCTACGTCGCCGGTGGCCCCGGGCGGAAGGGGAACGTTGATCGTGGTCCCAGCGCCTGCCCCCACTCCGACCTCGTCGAGGCGACCGGTGCCCGGATAGAGGGGCGACTGATGGATCGACGCGAACAGCACGCCTGGGTCAGCGAAAAAGATATCTTGCGTGCCGTTGCCATGATGGGCGTCAATGTCGACAATGGCGACACGCTCGCCCGCTTCTGTCAACGCAGCTGCAGCCACAGCCACAGAGTTGAACAGGCAGAAACCCATCGACTGCGACTGGGTGGCGTGGTGACCGGGTGGGCGAACAACGCAGTAGGCGGCATCGAACGTCCCCCCATCAACGGCAAGCCGATCAACGGCGGTGAGCACACTTCCCGCAGCCAGGCGCGCCGCCTCCAACGAGGCTGCGTTCATGACCGTGTCAGGGTCGAGCCGCCCGCCGCCGGCCTCACCGATCGCTACGACATGATCGACCAAGGCTCGTTCGTGAACACGCAGCAACTCGGCATTTGTAACCACGCGCGGGACCTCGTAAACCAGCGCATCGGACACTCCAGATTCCGTCAGACCGGTCGTGGCCGCGACGAGGCGATCCGGACGTTCGGGATGGTTCGTTCCGGCCTCATGTCCACCACAACGTTCGTCGGTCACAACAAGCAGCACAGCCCGGAGCGTACCCCTCCATGTGGAGGGCGTATCGTAACTCTTCGATGGCCCTGACTCCTTTCTCCGTTGGCCGCGCCTGCGTGCGCGCCGGAAGTTGGCAGGGGCGCGACGACTTGGCCTACCTCGTACCCCTCACCGAGGCCGCCACGCTGACCACCAGCACACTCGCAGATATCCGCGACCGCCTTCGGCGCGACGGGTTCAGCGAGGTCGTCACTGCCGCCGTCGGCCCCCGTGAGCGCGACATGTTCACCGCCGATGGATTCACCGACCAGGAACAACTCCACCTCCTGCACCATGACCTGCAGACGAACCTCCCGGCCATACCTGTGAAGGCCGCCCGAATACGGCGGGGAACGCGACGCGACTACTCAGAGGTGCTCGCCATAGACCACACAACCTTCGACGAGTTCTGGCAACTCGACCAGGAAGGCCTGCGTGAGGCGATTGCCGCTACCCCAATCAGTCGTCTCCGAATCATCCGCGGCGACGACTCAAAGCTCCTCGGATACTCCATCTCTGGCTGGGCCGGCGACCACGGTTACCTCCAACGCCTTGCCGTTTTGACCTCAGCCCAGGGTGCAGGCCTTGGGGCAGGCCTGGTGTCTGACACGCTCCACTGGCTCCGCCGCCGCGGTGCAAACGCCGCATGGGTAAACACCCAGGAAGCCAATGCATCGGCACTCCGGCTCTACGAACGACTCGGTTTCAAACCCGCCGCACACCGTCTCACCGTGCTGCACCGGTATCTATGATGCGGCGCGCACTTGCCACCGTGACGCTTGCCGCCCTCTTGATTGCGCCTCTTAGCTCTGTCGTCGCGAGCCCGGCGGCAGCCCAAATTGATGGGCAGATCGAACTCATCGCCCAAACGCGTTGGATCGGCCCTGGGCCTGCTGTGCTCGACCTTCGTATTCGCAGTACCGCTGAGGATCGGCGCCTCGAGATCCGGATTCACGCTCCCGTCACTACCCCTGCCGCACTCCAACAGGCATTCGCAAATCCTCCGACCGAGAACGTGCTCAGCCAATTCTCGATCACCAACCTCAATGAGGTCACAATCGGCGCCGGTTCAATCGTCTCGATCACCGTTCCCGACGATGAGATCGGTGACGTGATTCGCCGAGCGCATGGCGCCCTCCCGGTGGTGATCGATCTCACCGAAGATGGCGAGATCGTCGACACCCTCGTCACTGCCTTGCTGGTGGCGGATCCAACTGTCCGGCGCCAGTCGATCGACCTGGCCTTCATCGCCGATCTCCAGTTCCCTCTCGCACATCTCGATGATGAGAGCATCTCAATCGACCCGAACAAGATCGCATCCACAATCGAAGATTTCTTGGCTGAGGTTCCGTACAGCACAACGGTGACCTTCACCCCCGAGACCCTCGATGCGATGGCCCATCCTCAAATCGGGGGTGAGGAAACCATCAACCGGATTGTGGCGGCCTTCGAATCTCACGCCATTTTTGCGGCACCGTGGGTCGATCTCGACGAGGAGGCGTGGCGTGCAGCCAACGAAAACAGCTTGGTTCTCGACTACTACGCTCTCGGCCAACGTCAACTCGAAAGCCATCTCGGCCGACAGTCCACAACCATTGCCAGGCTCGATCCCAACACCGATGCTCGCACGCTCAGTCTCTTGCGCACCGCTGGGGTTACCGGCGCAGTCACCGGCAATGAACGGCTGTCCCTCGACGACGTCGCTCAAGCCGCCAGCCAACCTATGCACGTCCTAGATGACAATGGTGTGGCCATGCCTGTCGTCGCCCCGGCCGAGTGGCTGCATCAACGCCTCGAATCAGACGACCTCGTGCTCTCAACCACACAATTGATGGCGGAGTTCGCACTCGAGAGCGCCGTTATCGATGAGCCCCGCGTGTATGTCCTCGATCTCGATGTGGTCAACCGAGCCGGCCTCGATGCCCTTCTCGATGAGATGGCGCTCGATGCAACCTACGGTTTCACCACCATCAGCGAGTTGCTGTCCCGATCGCCGGCGCGGGCAGCCGGCGGAACCATCATCCAAGGAGCTCTCCTAGCCGAACCCAGCGTCGCGATCATCGGGGCTAGTGATCTTCGTCTCACTGAGGCAGTCGTCGACTCGTACGCAACCATGGTGGCGCCGGCACACGCACCTGTGACACCGCTGCGCGACTTGCTTCTCGCCGCGGCGTCAAGCGAACTCGATGCCGAGGGGCGAGCCCGCTACACCTCACGTGTGTTCGACACGATCATCGCCGGAATCGCTGGCTTCGAAGTGCTCGACAGCAGCCGCATAACGCTCGCTTCTCGAAGTGCTGACGTACCCATCTCGATCCGCAACGCTCAGCCACTTCCGATCACCGTCCACTTCCGAGTATCCAGCGACAAGCTGCAATTCCCCGATGGCGAACAGCGGCAACTCGTGCTCGAGCCGGGGATCACAGAGCTGATCATCCCGGTGGAAACGGCAGCGTCTGGCGATGCCCGCATCACCGTCACCCTCACGTCGCCCGACGGACACCTCGATCTGACAACTGGCACCGTCGACATCCGCTCGACCGCAGTGTCTGGCCTCGGGCTCGTGATCACCATGATCGCCTTTGTGATCCTCGCGATGTGGTGGGCAAGAACGATCCTGCGTGTTCGGCACCAGCGCAGCGCTGCTAGCGTCGCGGAGTCCGAAGACGTGTCCGAATCCGGGGGACAAGCATGAACGTTCGAATTGTGACTGATAGCGCGTGTGATCTCCGCGGCGGTGAAGTCGACGAGCTCAATATCGAGGTTGTGCCATTGTCGATCCGTTTTGGCGACGACGAATACACCGACCGCGAAGAGCTCGACGTGAGCGAGTTCTACCGACTGCTGGCCGAGTCCGATGCTCTGCCCGAGACGGCCGCACCGTCGCCGGGACGTTTCGCCCAGGCATTCCAGCGTCATCTTGATGCCGGAGCAACAGCCATTGTCTGTATCAACCTCAGCTCGGCGATCTCAGCCACGATGCAATCGGCTATCACCGCTGCCGGTGAGTTTGAGGCCGATATCCGCATCGTCGACTCCAAGTCGATCACCGCCGGTCAGGGCTCCATTGTTCTCGGCGCCGCCCGTCTCGCGGCCACAGGCGCCTCAGCCGACGAGGTGGTGGCAACCGCCGAGTCCATGAGTGAACGCACTCACGTTTTCGGCGCTCTCGACACGCTCGAGAATCTACAAAAGGGCGGCCGGATCGGCAATGCCCAGGCTCTCCTGGGTTCGATGCTCTCGATTAAGCCCATCATCGACATCTCATCAGGTGCCGTCGAAGAGGCCGGGAAGCAGCGCACCCGCAAAAAGTCCCTCATCTGGCTCCGCGACAAACTCGGCGACTTCGATGCCATCGAGAACCTGGCGATCATGCATGGCGAAGCGCCCGACGTCGACCAATTCGTCGCTCTGCTCAGCGAAGTCACGGATATCTCCGACGCCCGCATCGAAAAAATCGGCCCCGTCGTCGGCACACACGGTGGACCCCGCGTGCTCGGCTATGCGTTTCAAGTTCCCGAGTAACAGCTCCCGAGTAACATTGAGCCATCGCGCCTGACCCCGAAGACCAGCGGCTCATCGCTGCGGCTCACAACGGCGATGCTCGCGCCCTTGATGATCTGCTGAGAAAGCACCAGGCACGGATCTACGCCATCTGTCGACGGCTGGCCGGCAATGATGCTGATGCCCTTGACGCCATGCAAGAGGCCATGCTTGCCATCGTGCGCGGGCTTGAGCGATTCGACGGACGGGCTGCGTTCACTACCTGGTCATACCGCGTGGCCACCAATGCCTGTCTTGATGAGCTCCGCCGCCGCAGCCGTCGACCCGATCCAGGCCTGCCCGACTACGAGCAGGCCGACGATACGTACGTCGGCGGTAGTGCGCCTCGCGATCCCGGCGAGACCGTCTCCGCCCAGATCGATGTTGATACCGGCCTGGCTGCATTGCCCGAAGAGTTTCGGGCCCCCGTGGTGCTTCGCGACATCGCCGGACTCGACTATGCCGATATCGCCGATCTACTCAACCTTGCCCCCGGTACTGTCCGATCGCGCATCGCCCGCGGGCGTGCTCGACTCGCCGACGCATTAACCGGGAACCAAACCGACCCCGACGAACGTCAGAGCCTTTAAATGACCGGCGTATCTCCTTCCGACGACGAGCTGGTCTCGTCCTACCTCGATCACGAGACAACTGCGGCAGAGGCCGCTCGTGTCGAGGGCGACCCTCGCCTCATGGCCCGGGTCGAAGAGATACGCGCCGCCATCACTTTCATAGCCGCTCCCCCACTGCTTCCAGAAACCGACCTCGACCGCATTCGAGCCAACGCCGTGGCGGCATTCAGCTCAAACGCATCGGCATCAGTAGCTCCAGTTGTTGATATGGCCGCTGCTCGGGTCAAGCGACTCGAGCGCCGAAACCGCATCCTTGTTGTCGCCGCGGCGGTGGTGCTGTTCGGCGGCCTCATCGGAGGGATCGGATCCCTCGGAAGCGGCGAAGACACCGACTCAGCGGGAGACTCAATCGATTCCGGCTCCAATGACGAGAGTTTCATCGAGAGCAGCGGCGACGATGCGAGCTTCAGCGCCATGAGTGAATCGGATGACGGTGACGACTCCCGCGACTACGCCGACGCTGAGCAGGCAGAGGAGACAGAGGCTGAAATAGCAGCTGATAGCGACATGGCCTCTGGTGCCGATGAAGCCACCGACGCTGCCGACGCTGCCGACGCGACGCCCACAAGTCGCCTCCAAAAGAGTCCAGCGTTCGATCCCCTGCCGGACAAGCTAGGTGTCTACGCCTCCGTAGAGGAGTTGGCCACAGCGGTTGAAACCATGGTGACCGAGATGACGGTCAACGAGGAAGTAGACGACAGTCCCGCCGAGATCCTGGCGTTCACCGCCTGCGGGGAAACTCTCGCAATGGCGCTGGCCGGCGGCGCGACACTCAATGTAGACACCGCCGAAGCTGTGTTGGATACGACCCTCTACACGATCGTGGTGGGTCGCCACTTCGAGAGTGCTGAATCCGTTGGCCGGGTCGCTCCCAGCGACACGTGCAGCCCAATAACCGAACTATTCGTCTCACCCTGATCACCGGATAGCCCCTGCGCGGAGAGCCCTAGCGATAGGCGCCGATAGGCTTCGTGGCTATGGCGACGAGCGACCGTGTTGATGTCGACAACTCGAACGGCGAAAGCCCGGACTGGTCTGATGAGAAGGCTGGCCAGCTGGTCGATCTGATCGACACAGTCAAGGGCCGCACCACCGACAACATGGTGATGATCGCCCGCGCCCTCGTATATGGGCTGGTGATTTCCGTACTCGTCATCGCCTCGGTGATCATCCTGGTCATCGTCCTCATCCGGATGGCCGACGCCTATCTCCCGATCGGCTCCGGCGTTGGCGACGCTGTCTGGGCAGCCCATGCGTTCATCGGTGGCCTGACCAGCGTGCTCGGTCTCGGTGCCTGGCTGTCTCGCCGCGGCGAAGGCTCACCCAAGCCACTGATCATGGCTGCAGTCGTTGATGGCCTGGTGATCCTCGCCATTGTCGTTTATGGAAGCATTCAAGCGTTCACCTAGTTCTCTTTTGAGTACATCCCCGTAGTAATCGAGGTTTCTTATGTCAGACGTACGCGACGTCATCATCATCGGCTCTGGTCCTGCCGGCCTCACCGCCGCCGTCTATACCGCCCGCGCCAATCTGTCGCCGCTGGTACTCGAAGGCGAGCCGAGCAGCACCAGCGATCAGCCCGGTGGCCAGCTGATGCTCACCACTGATGTGGAGAATTTCCCAGGATTTCCCGAAGGAATCATGGGCCCAGACCTCATGATGAACTTCCGCACCCAGGCCTCGCGGTTCGGTGCCGAAATCCAAACGGTAAAAGCTTCAAGGATCGATCTGTCAGCCAAGCCCTACAGCGTTTGGGTCGGTGATCCTGATGCCGCGGAGCCCACGCACCAGGCTCACGCCATCATCGTTGCCACTGGTGCCCAGTCGTTGATGCTTGGCCTCGACCGCGAGAACGACCTGGTCGGTCACGGGCTTTCGACCTGCGCTACCTGCGACGGTTTCTTCTTCCGAGATCACGAGATCGCTGTCGTCGGCGGTGGCGACTCGGCCCTCGAAGAGGCACACTTCCTGTCACGCTTCGCCAGCAAGGTCACGGTCATCCATCGCCGCAACGAATTGCGGGCGTCAAAAATCATGCAAGACCGGGCGATGATCAACCCCAAGATCGAGTTCCTGTGGGACTCAACTGTGGTCGAGTACCTCGGAGATGGTTCGCTTGCGGGTGTCAAGGTCCAGAATCTCAAGACCGACGAGATCTCCGAACTCCCCGTCACCGGCCTGTTCATCGCGATTGGGCACAAGCCCAACACCGACATCTTCAAGGGTCACGTAGCAATGAAGGACAGTGGCTATCTTGTGACTGACCCCGGCTCAACTCGCACCGACGTCGACGGGGTTTTTGCCGTCGGGGATGTCCAAGACGATCTGTACCGGCAAGCCATCACCGCGGCAGGATCAGGCTGTCAGGGTGCCCTCGATGCAGAGCGCTGGCTCGAGGCACAACACGACTAGAGTCGACTGTGGTCCTCCCGATAAGGGAATAGACCGCTAATCGAACGGGTTTAACCATTCGTCACCGAGCACTTTTCAGCTCGTGTGCAATCTTGTCCAAAAGTGAAATAACGTCTCAATGCGAGACATAGGAAAGGACGCTGCCACATGGCTGGAGCTGTCAACACGCTGTCTGACGCCACCTTCGACGAGGAGGTCGCTGGCTCAAGCATGCCGGTACTCGTCGACTTCTGGGCTGAATGGTGCGGTCCTTGCAAGATGATCGCACCCATGCTTGAAGAGATCGCCAGCGAGAAGGGTGATGCTCTGAAGGTCGCCAAGCTCAACGTTGATGAGGCCGCCGACATCGCCCGTCGCTTCGAAGTCATGAGCATCCCAACGCTGATCCTGTTCAAGGACGGCGAGCCCGTAAAGCGCATCGTGGGGGCCAAGCCCAAGCAAGCCCTCCTCGACGACCTCGCTGAGTTCATCTAGCCCCTCCTCCCCGAGGGAACAAGCGGTCGGCCCACCGGGCCGGCCGTTTTGCTTTTTGAACACCTTGAGTTTGGGGCGTCATGACCTAGACCATGTCGCCCGATACGCTCCCCTAGATGAGCACATCGGGACTGCCACTGCGCCGTGGTGATGAGGGGGCCGCTATTCGTGACCTCCATCACCGCTTGGTGGGCGCCGGGTTTCCCGACGTTGGCAAGCTCGAAATTTTCGATACCGATACGGAACGAGCAGTTCGCGGATTCCAGTCGTCTCGGCGACTCGTTGAGGATGGGGTCTGCGCCCGTCAGACATGGGCGGCGTTGATCGAAGCTGATCATCGACTTGGCGACCGCATGCTTTACCTTCGCTCCCCCATGACGCGTGGTGACGACGTCACCGACCTCCAGCAGCGTCTTGGCAGCCTTGGGTTCGACGCCGGGTATGTCGACGGCATATTTGGGCCTGATACCGAGTCTGCTCTGCGAAACTTCCAGCACAACCAGGCAGTCACCCCTGACGGTGTCGTCGGTCCAGATACGGTCGTCGCGCTCGGGCGACTTTCAGGCCGTCGATCAGGCGAGAAAACAGTCGCCGAGGTGCGCGAGATCGAGCGACTACGCAATGCCTCTCCCGGCGTGGCAGGACGTCGCCTGGTCATTGGCGAAGCTGGAGGTCTCCCGACGGTCGCTGACGCCCTCGCTAAGCGTCTGCGCCTTGCAGGCGCCGAGGTTCTCACGCTTCACCACCCTGACCTCTCAACACAAGCTCACACCGCCAACACGTGGGACGGCTCGGTCTACATCGGGCTCACCCTTGCCACCGAAGACTGGTCTATCGCCTACTTCTCCACTGACGGGTTTGTCTCGGCGGGCGGACAAAGCCTTGCTTCACGATGCGAGTCAGAACTCTCATCGTTACTTGGTGTCTCGATTCCGGCTACCGGTATGCGAATTCCAATCCTCCGAGAAACTCGAATGCCGGCAGTGTGGTGCAGAATCGGGCCGCCCCCGCGAGTCGTAGAGACAGCACCGCGCGTGGCCGAAGCCTTCCAGCATGCGGTGACTCGTTGGTGTGGGAAACCGTTCAACGAACCCGATGACTGAGAGTTGTCCATAAGTTATCCATAGGTATAGACCGAAACTGTCACCTCAGCGACACATACTCGGACCGGAAGATCCTAGCCTGGGGATAAGTCGAGTTTAGCTTGAGTTTCCAGCCTAGTTATGGGTCCCCGGCGGCGTGATTATGTGATAGATCCGCTCCAAATCGTCCAGATCCGCAAATTCAACCAGCAGTTTTCCTGGACCTTTCCCCAACTGGACACGTACTCGAGTGTTGAGACGAGCAGCCAGGAGCTCCTCCAGTTCAAGGACACCAGGAACAGCGACTGAGGTGGCGCGTCCGGACTCTCCCCCACCACCTGTCGATGGATCATGGGAGCCAGTCGGATCAGAGTCGCCGTCGTCCTCACCATCCTCCACATCACCTCGCATCAAGCGTTCGATGTCACGCACCGTGAGACCCTCGTCGACAATCTGCTGCGCTATAGACTCTTGAGCGGCTCGGTCCGGCGAACTCAGCAAGGCACGAGCATGGCCGGCACTAATCTGGCCTTCGATCACCAGGCGCTGGACGAAGGGCGGCAACTGAAGGAGACGAATCGTGTTGGCTACTGCTGACCGAGAGCGGCCCACGCGCTTGGCGACTTGCTCTTGCGTCAGCTCAAAATCTTCAATCAGTTGTTGGTATGCGGCTGCCTCTTCTAAAGCGTTGAGGTCCTGCCGATGCAGATTTTCAATAACCGCAGTTTCGAGACTTGCAAGATCATCGTGTTCACGGACCAGCGCAGGAATCGAAGGGAGACCCGCTCGCTTTGCCGCTCGCCACCGCCTCTCCCCGGCGATGAGTTCATAACCCCCATCGTCGATTGCCCGAACCACGATGGGCTGAATGACACCAACTTCGGCGATCGATGCACTGAGTGAGGCGAGGGTTTCTTCCTCGAAGTGAGTGCGCGGCTGGTACCGATTCGGGATCACATCGTTGATCCCGATCTCTCGATACGAGGCATCGCCCGCATCAACATCAGCCGGAATGAGCGAACTCAGCCCCTTGCCCAGTCCGCTCCGCCTACTCGACACCGAGAATCTCCTTTGCCAAATTTGTATATGCAATTGCTCCACGTGAAACAGGATCGAACGCAGTGATCGGTTGGCCAAAGCTCGGTGCCTCGCTCAGCCGCACCGTTCGAGGGATCACCTGATGACAAACCTTGTCACCGAAATGCTCCCGCACCTCTTCAGCAACCTGTTTCGATAATTTAGTTCGCGCGTCATACATCACAAGCACGATGGTGCTGAGTTCAAGAGTCGGATTGAGATTCCGAGTGACGAGGTCAACATTGCGAATCAGTTGACCAAGCCCTTCTAGTGCGTAGTACTCGGTCTGGATCGGAACCAGAACCTCCGTCGCCGCAGTGAGGCCATTGATGGTTAACAGCCCAAGGGATGGCGGACAGTCGATGAGAACCACGTCATAGTCGTCGATGACTGACTCAATCGCTGCTTTCAACTTACCCTCACGACTAAACGTCGGCACCAATTCGATCTCAGCACCTGCGAGATCCAAACTGGAAGGAGCAACATAAAGATTCTTCACCGAAACAGGCTCGATGACATCCTCCATCGGCACGTCCCTCAGAAGGACGTCATACAGCGAGTGCTCAAGTTGCCGAGGGTTGAGCCCTAGACCAGTGCTCGCATTCGCTTGAGGATCAAGATCCACCACTAGCACTCGCCTGCCGAGTTCGGCAAAGCAAGCACCGAGATTGACCGTAGTTGTCGTTTTACCCACACCGCCTTTCTGATTGGCAACGGCAAAGATTCGGGTATCCGGTGAATTGGACGCAACCTGGTCGGGAGCTACCACTGGGTGCTCTCCATTCGTTTGAGCTGAGCACATCCTCGCTGAGACAGGTACCGGGGTCAAGCACCCTCGCTATACGTTCCACGTGAAACGTGACACATAACCGGACCCACCGGGCCCCTACACAAGGTCAGAGGGAAAAAAGCGGGCGTCGTGCTCGTGCCTTAGGGCGTCGCGGGAACCGGGGATCCAGTCCATGTCCAATCGATATCGCAGCGAACACGTTGCCATCGTGATCAGAGAGCGCCACGGAGTCCACACCTGCAACATCCGCAGCCGATCGCCACACTTTCCGGTCACGAGACGCAATCGAGACAACAAGGAGACCACCTGGTCGGCAGTAAGGCGCACACAACTCCAGCGTCTCCGCAGGATTCCCAAGCAGTCTCGCCGTTACGATGTCCATCGTCGCACGTGGAACATCCACCAATTGTTCATCTGAGCGACCATGAACAACCTGCACCCGGTCCGAAAGTTGGAGTGCTTCGACCGCATCGCTCCCGAACTCACAGCGCCGTAGCGACGAATCCATCAACGTCCAGGAGCTCTGCGGGAGTTGCCAGGCAAGCAACAGTCCGGGAATCCCAGCACCTGAGCCAACATCTAGCCCTCGCAGGACCGAGGAGTCGTCAAAAACAGAACACACGGCCGACATAAAGCCAGCCGTGTGTTCACAGATCTCTTCTACCGATGCCGAACCTATGACACCGGCCACTCGAGCCGGGCGCCAAGCCCGCTCGAGCGCCTCGGTGGGGAATTTAGCCCGCATCCTCAGCCGGAACAATCACCACACGGCGGTTCGGATCTTCACCCTCGGAGATGGTATCGACACCGTCCTCTACGGCAATGGTGTCGTGCACAACCTTACGATCAGCACCACCCATTGGCTCAAGAGACCGAGCAACACCCGACTCACGGACTTCAGCCGCCTGCTCACGACAGAAGTTCGCCAGCGCCTCCGCGCGCCGGGTGCGAACACCACCTACGTCAACACGGATGCGACCGTCACGGCTACTGCCGGCCCGACGCTGAAGCACGGTGCGCACCAGATCATCAATCGCCATCGCAGTAGCACCACGACGACCGATCATGCGACCCATATCGTCGCCGCTCACCGTAATACGGATCTCATCTTCAGCAATATCTTCGCGAGCCATCGCCACTGTCACGCCAAAGCGTTCCGCTAGGCCGGACATGAACTCCTCAGCAATATCAGCTTGCTGGGGGAGTGGCATCATTGGTTCGTCACTCATGACTTTCTCCTTCGCTTTTCTCTCACTCGACTGCTTGGCAGGACGGCCATTGCCATCTTGACGCTTTTTCGCGCTCTCGTCACGCCCACTCTTCTTCTCAGGCGCCGAAGAACCGCCTCGCCCCTGACCCTGACCACGCTGACCCTGACCACGCTGACCCTGACCGTCAGCGGCCCTACCTGACCGACTACGTTCGCGTCCCTTGCCATTGCGTCCTCGGCGACCCCGGTCATCCTTCGACCGCGGAGTGCTCGGGCGAACCCGAGCACGAACGCGCCCATCTTCTTTCACCCGGCCGAAAAGACCAGTCTTTACTTCGGACAACACCTCGAATTCAGCATCATCTTCATGAACACCAAGCCGATCAAGGGCGACATCTTTCGCCTCCTCGATCGTCTTGCCTGTCGTAACTACCCATTCCATGAAGGACTCCTCACTCGGCACGCACATCAACGTGGTGCCGTCTCGGGGCGCAAGCGCGCTAGCAGATCGCTAGCGCTTGCGCTTCTTGTGTTGGGGACTTCCCGGATCAGTGGTGCGTCCACTTGACCCGTGATGGCGGCTGGGCGCCTTACCTGTGCGCCCAGCCCCAGACCCCGATGAACGATTCTTGCCCTGTGTCTTCGAGCCCTTAGAACCTTTACTTCCCTTAGCCGTCGTAGCACCGCGCTTCGGCGTGGGGTCACCCTTCTTCGGCGTAACCCGGCCACCACCTTTGGACTTATCGGCCTTGGTCGCGCTTTGCGTAGCTTCCCGTGACTTACGGGCCTGCTCTCCCAGGCTGTCTTCACCGCGATACAGCGAGCGAGTGATGTAACCCTGCTGACCAATGCGGTAGAGGTTTGAGACAACAAAGTAGATCACCAATGCAGTCGGCATCGTAAAGCTGAACACTGGCAACATGAACGGCAGGATCTTCATGATCATTTCCTGCTGCGGATTCGACTGGGCACCAGTGTTGCGGCCCCGGATCTGACGCTGTTGGTACAGCGACGAGACTAGAACGACGACAATGAGCCCAAGGTAGGGGAGAGCGGTAACAATTCCCTCACCCAGAGCACTTTGGGCCGAGCGAGAGAGATCAAAGCCCAGCGAGAGCATTTCGGTCGGACGACTGGCGAACTCCACGCCCTCGCCGACAAGATCCATGTACATCTCGCTATCGACAGGGAGATTTTGAGGATCGAACGGACGTTCGGTTGACAACAGCGGACTAACTTCGCTGTTTCCACCGGCACCGATTCGCCCAATAGACCACCCCGACTGCTCGCCAAAGCCCGTAACCCGCTGTGTGATTCCCTGAACCACTCGAAAGAGCACAAGGAAGACTGGCAACTGCACCAGGATCGGCAAACAGCCGCCCAACGGGTTGATGCCGTTCTCCTGGTAGAACGCCATCAACTGCTCGTTCATCTTCTGACGGTCGTCTTTGTATTCCGCCTGGATGGCCTTGAGTTCGGGCTGGAGACGCTGCATCTGCAGCATCGACCGAGTGCTCTTCAGCGTCAGTGGGGTCACAACCACCATCACTGTGATTGTCAACATTCCTACAGCGAACCCGTATGACGGGAACAAAGAGTAGAACCACGCCAGAACGGACGCGATCAAATCGAACATGGGTGCTTCCCTTTGGTTTCACAAGAACGGGGTACGGGTACTGGATCAAATCCGTGGGACCCCCACGGATGACATCGGCAAAGACGTTTTGTGGCCAGCCATCCGCCACGCGTGGCGCCATGCGCTTCCACGGCCTCAAGGGCATAGTTCGAACATGACGGAACGTGCCGACACGGGGAGGGCCGGCCGTAGGCTGATTTTTGGTAAATCCTCACGAACCAAGCGAGGACGCGCGCCGCCGGACTCATTCAGCCTCTCCCAAGGCGACAACCGGGGCAAGCAGCTCGGTCATGACTGTGTGCAACGTGTCGTGTGACCAGTGATCGATCGATGCCGTTACTCGGATCAGGTGATCGCCACCCTCTACGTACCGAGGGCTTGAGACCGCCAAATCGGCGAGAATGGCACGGATTCGCCGGCGAATCCTGTTTCGCTCCACCGCGTTTCCCACAGCTCGTGGGATTGCAAACGCAAACCGTGGTGGAGACGTTGGATCCAACCGTTTCACCAACCGAACGGGCCCTCGACCACTCCGTGCACCATCAGCATGAAGCCGACTGAACGCACAGCGGCTCGAGAGCCGCTCGATCACGCCGACAAGCGGGCGCGGCCCTTGTGGCGACGAGACCGCAGTACGGCACGCCCGCCGCGAGTGCTCATCCGGGATCGAAAGCCGTGCTTCTTGGCTCGCTTTCGAACGTTTGGCTGATATGTGCGCTTCATTGTGGTACTCCCAGAGGCTGCGTCGCGGAGTCGGGCGGCGCAGAAAGAACGACTTCAGAGAAGGGAAGCCGTATGGCGTCAGTGCACAACGGTACGGTCGACAAGACCGCGCGACAACCACTCGCAAATATCAGGCCTTACTACAATTTCCGATCGATTCGCCTTCAAGCGTACGAATCAGCAGAATCACAGAGATGTTATTTGATCTTTCAACCGTGTAATTTCTACTTCAGAAATTGGGTCTGACCAGGCTTTTTACCCTCATCTCCAAGTCCAACTTGCGGCTGTGGAAGATATTGATAAGTTCGCCGACCTACCGGACGGGAGACGGGCTGGAAGCAGGTATTTTCGCGACCCTCCGCCGACCAGCCAAGTTCGCAAAGATAACCCGTCGTCCACACCTGTGGACACGCCTGTGGAGAGACGACTCAATTGCACAACTCTAATCTGGACAATCACGACGACTCTAATCTGGACAATCACGACGACGCTGGTGACGCTGACGGCCTATGGACAACATGCGCCGAAAGTATCCGAGCACAAGTCAGTGACGCTGTCTGGCGGACAACCTTCAGCGGTGCAAAGGCCGTAGCATTCGACGAGGGCGAACTTGTGATCGTTGTCCCCAACGGTCTACAAAAAGAACGGATCGAAGGCCGCTATCTCGGGCTCGTCCAGGACGCCATCGAAGAAACAACCGACAACGTTTCCGTCCGCGTTGAGATCGAGACCGATTGGGACGAAGTTGCCTTCGACATTCCTGCCCCCGATCTTGGTAGGGGAGCGGCCCTCGAAACCATCACGCCTACCCCAATCGCCGGCTTGAAGCTCACCGGGTTCGACAAGAAGTTCACCTTTGAGCATTTTGTCATCGGCCCGTCCAACCGTTTTGCCCACGCTGCCGCACTTTCCGTGGCGGAAGCCCCAGCATCGAGCTACAACCCACTGTTCATTCACGGTGACTCTGGGCTAGGCAAGACCCACCTTCTGCGGGGCATTGCTCAATATGTCGCCCACCACTATCCGACGTATCGGGTTCGATACGTCTCCACCGAGACCTTCCTCAACGAGTTCGTCGAAGCAATCCGTAGCAACGCATTACCTGACTTCAAGCGCCGCTACCGAAACAACGACGTGCTCCTCATCGACGACATCCAGTTCATGGAAGGCAAAGACGGCCTCCAAGAAGAGTTCTTCCACACCTTCAATGAACTCCACCAGAACGACAAGCAGATCGTTCTCACTTCAGATCGCACACCCGACGCCATGCCGACCCTCGAGGATCGTCTTCGTAGCCGTTTCAAGTGGGGTCTGATCACAGATATTCAGCGTCCAGATCTTGAAACTCGTCTCGCTATCTTGCGAAAGAAGGCTGAGTCGAAGACGATGTCGTTACCTAACGACGTGTTCGCGTTCATCGCCGAGAACATCACTGAATCCATCCGTGAACTCGAAGGCGCTCTCATCAAGGTCACGGCCTACTCAAATCTTACACAACAGACCCTCAACGTCGATCTTGCCAGGTTCGTACTCAGCGATCTCATCGCCAAGTCCGAAATGCCGCCAGTCACCGCCGAGCGCATCATCATGCTTACATCGGAGCTCTTCGGCTTCGATATCGAGCAACTCACTGGCGGCAGCCGCCGCCGACCTCTTGTCGATGCTCGCCAAGTAGCGATGTACGTCACACGCAACACAACGGAGCTGTCATTCCCCGACATCGGTAAAGCATTCGGCAACCGGGACCACACCACTGTGATGCACGCATGTCGCAAGGTTGAGGGTCGAATGGGCGAGCGCCAACAGATCTTCGACAAGGTCACCGAACTCACCGATCGCCTCAAGAAGCCATCCTGACGGTGGATGGACCTGGGGATTACATGCTTGCTAGGGGTTCACGTAACGGGGACAACTACCCGGTTGTCCACCGCCTCCTTCACTCCACCCAAGGTTCCTGTGCGCGCGACGCGACATCATGTGTACACGCGATCCGCGTCATTTCAGGGCAGACTCACCACCATCCACAATCCACAGCCCCTATGGACTTCTATTATCTGGAATCCATACAACCAGGAGAAGTAACAGCACAATGGGCATGAATTTCCGATGCGAGCGCGACGTGCTCGCTGAAGCGCTCAGCGCGGCTGGCCGCGCCGTGACCACCCGAGGTGGGGCACTGCCTGTGCTTGCTGGTGTTCGCCTCGAGTTGGCGAGTGATCAACTCACTGTCACCGGCAGTGATCTCGATCTCACCATCACCGTCCGAATCGACGTTGCCGGCGAGGAAGACGGTGTCGCAGTCATTCCTTCGAAGCTTGTCTCTGACGTGGTTCGTTCGTTGCGTCCTGGTGCTGTCCATATTTCCATTGAGGAAGATGACGCTCGTATCGTGGCATCACCCTCGGAGTTCTCGATCCGCATTATTCCGGCTGATGAATTCCCTGAGCTTTCAAAAGCCGACGGAGAAGCGGTCACCCTTGATGCAGCGGAGTTTCGTGCAGCCATCGATCAGGTTGAGAAGGCCGCGTCCAACGATGACGCTCGTCCGATTCTCACCGGAGTACTCATGGCTGCTGAGGAAGATGGGCTGCGGCTTGTCTCCACTGATTCGTACCGGTTGTCAGTACGAGACCTCTCCGGTACGTCGATCCTTGACCAGGATCAGAAGGTGCTGGTGCCCTCTCGTGCGCTCAAGGAGCTGTCACGAATGATCGGCGATGCTGAAGAGTTGACGCTTCGTCTTGGTGAGCGCGATGCCGGCTTTGAGGTCGGTAATGTTTCGATCACCACCCGCCTGATCGAAGGTGAGTTCCCGAATTATCGCGGACTCATCCCGCAGAATCACCCCAACCGGCTCACCGTTGATCGCGAAACGCTGCTCGACGCGGTGCGCCGTGTCCGGCTTCTCGCCCAGGAGTCCACGCCTGTCCGTATGGCAATGAGTGATGCGGGCCTCGAGCTTGTGGCAGTTACCCAAGACGTCGGTCAGGCCCATGAATCTGTCAGCGCTGAGTATGTCGGCACCGAACTCACCGTGGCCTTCAATCCTGAGTACTTGATCGACGGTATCGAAGTTGCCCCCGGTGACGAGATCACACTTGAAACGGTCGACGAGTTGAAACCTGCCCTTCTCAAGTCGGCCGATGACCCTGCGTTCCTCTACCTCTTGATGCCCGTACGCGTGAGCTGACCGGGTCCCGGTGAAGCTCCGCTCCCTCCACATCGAGAACTGGCGGTCATACGAAGCGGCAGACGTGGCGTTTGGTGACGGTCTGACCGCGATCGTGGGTGACAACGGCAATGGGAAGACCAACCTCCTCGAGGCCATCGGGTGGCTTGGGGGTATCGGGTCGTTTCGCGGAGCCCCCGATGACGCTCTGGTACGTCTTGGAGCAGAGTCAGCCATCTTGCGTGCCGTCGGGGAGAGCCTCGACGGTCGTGCACAGCTAGTCGAGGCGGAGATCCCTCGGATCGGCCGGAACCGGATTCAGGTGAACCGGCAGCGACTCCAACGGATGGGTGATCTGCTCGGCGTTCTTCACGTCACGGTGTTCTCTCCAGATGATCTTGAGCTTGTAAAGGGCGGTCCCACGCTTCGCCGTGGTTGGGTTGACGCCGCACTGGGCAGTCTGCATACCAAATATGCGGCACTCCGCAGCGATGTCGAGCGTGTGCTGAAACAGCGCAACGCGCTTTTGCGATCGGCGGGAGGGCGACTTGATGCTGACGGTGAGTTCACACTCGACGTATGGGATGCAAAGCTGGCTGAGACTGGATCCGCACTGGTGAGGGCCCGGCGGGATCTGCTCGATGAGATGGCTGACGAGCTCACCAGGGCCTATGACGCTGTTGCTCAGAGAGCGGCCGAAGTCACGGCCATCTATCAGCAGAGTTGGGACGGAGATCTCAGCGGAGCGCTTGTTGGAGCCCGGCAGCTCGATATCCGTCGTGGGGTCACCACGATCGGTCCTCACCGAGATGAGATTCTGCTGTCTATCGGCGGCGCCCCGGCACGGACACATGCATCACAGGGAGAACAGCGGTCTCTGGCTCTGTCGCTTCGCCTTGCCGCTGATGCTGTTGTTCGAGTGGTGGGAATCGCCGAACCTATTCTGCTGCTTGATGATGTGTTCTCTGAGCTCGATCCTGGTCGAGCCGGTGCGCTGCTTGACGCGCTGCCCGACTCGCAACGATTGCTCACCACGGCGGCTGGACTCCCTCCTGCGGCTCGGCCCGATCAGATTCTTTCTGTTGTCAATGGTCGGGTATTCGACGGGGGAGTGGGTTTGTGATCTCGCGCCCTGATCCAGGACCGCGCCGAATCGGCAATGCCCTCGATCGGTTGTTGGGATCAATGCGCGCACCTTCGGTGGATGTTCTCAACTCCGTTTTTTCGCGATGGGAAGAGATTGTTGGCGCTGATCTCGCAGCTCATACTCAGCCAGCCGCGATCGATGGTGACCAATTAGTGGTTTCGGTCGATGATTCGACCTGGGCGAGCGAGTTTCGGTGGCTCGAAGCAGAGGTCCTTAAGCGGGTCCGCGAGGTCTCCGGATCGGACCGGATCACCACGCTTTTGGTGCGAGTGAAACCGCGTCATTGAGGGCCTAAATCGCTCCCTTTCGGGCCGCGAATCACACACGTGTAACTGGTACAATGAACGTACCGTGATCGGGCCTTTTGACCAGCGCAAAAACTGCGCCACGACCCCTCCAGAAAACCTGTTTTTTGCTTGTCAGAACAGGTATTCCGGTGGCCCTGCGTGAGCGGAAACGGTAAGCCGGGTTCCACTGACGAATCTTCGAACGCGGAAGATTCGTCCCTATCGATGGAGTCGAATATGACTGCCACGGAATCGTCTTCGTATGGCGCATCCGACATCACGGTTCTCGAGGGGCTCGAGGCCGTCCGCAAGCGGCCCGGTATGTACATCGGGTCCACGGGCCCAACCGGCCTACACCATCTTGTGTGGGAGGTCGTCGACAACTCTGTCGATGAAGCCATGGCAGGTCATTGCACGCGCATCGATATCACCCTCACCGCCGATGGTGCATGCGAGGTGAGCGATGACGGGCGCGGTATCCCGGTCGGAAAACATCCCAAGTACGAAGACCTGACGGCGGCCGAAGTGGTGCTCACTGTGTTGCACGCTGGCGGCAAGTTTGGTGGCGACGGCTACAAAGTGTCCGGCGGCCTCCACGGCGTGGGTATCTCTGTCGTCAATGCACTTTCACATCGGGTCGAGGTCGAGATTGATCGGGAAGGCACCCGCCACGCCATGGTCTTTTGCGATGGTGGCGAGCTCAAGGAACGGTTGGCTCCCATCGGCGACTCGCCCGTCATCGAGGGCACGCCTCGCACCGGCACCACCGTTCGCTTCTGGCCGGACCCCACGATCTTTGACGAAGTCGTATTTCGATTCCAGACCCTGATCGAACGATTCCAGATGATGGCATTCTTGAACCGGAGCCTTGAGATACGGGTGCGTGATCTCCGTGAGAACGCCCGGCCGGTTTCTGCAGAGAGCATCGATTCCGATGGGGCAGGGGCTGAAGCCGGCGGCAATGAGCAGTGGGTCATCTTCAAATACGACGGTGGGATCATCGACTTCGTCAGCCACGTCAATGCGTCGAAAGAAGCGTTGTTTCCGGTCGTTGGCTACTTCGAGGGGGCTGAGACGATTGACGAAAACGCACATGAGGTCGAGATCGCCTTCCAGTGGAATACGGGCTTCAATTCTGATGGGTTGCACAGCTTCGCGAACGGTATTGCTACCCGTGAAGGCGGGATGCATGAGCAGGGGTTCCGCACGGCCCTAACCCGTACGGTCAATGCGTATGCGCGAGATAAGGGAATTCTGAAAGAGAAGGACGAAAACCTCCAGGGCGAAGACATCCGTGAAGGCCTCACGGCCATCATTTCTGTCCGAATCGGTGAGCCCCAGTTTGAGGGTCAAACCAAGTCGAAGCTCGGCAACGTGTCGATGAGGTCCTTGGTTGAACGTGTTACCAATGAGCGACTGGCCGAATGGCTTGAGGAACATCCCGGCGAAGCCAAAGTGATGGTCACGAAGGCCACCAACGCCGCCCGGGCGCGGATGGCCGCCTCTGATGCTCGAAAGGCCATCCGATCTAAGTCGTTGCTTGATGGCGCCGGGATGCCCGACAAGCTGAAGGACTGCTCGGCCAAGGAACCGGAGCGTCGCGAACTGTTCATCGTGGAGGGCGACTCCGCCGGTGGTTCAGCGGTGCGTGCCCGCGATCCCGAGACTCAGGCGATTCTCCCCATCCGCGGCAAGATTCTCAACGTCGAGCGGGCCCGCATCGACAAGATGCTGAAGAACAACGAAGTGCAGACGCTGATCACGGCTATCGGTGCTGGTTTCGCCGACGACTTCGACATTGACAAGGCCCGTTACCACAAGGTGATTTTGCTGGCTGATGCTGATGTCGACGGCAGCCATATCCGAACGCTGCTCCTCACCTTCTTCTTCCGCCAGATGCGCCCTCTCGTTGAAGCCGGATTTGTCTATATCGCTCAACCGCCCCTGTATTCAACGAAGGTCTCCAACAAGGAGACCGTGTACCTCAAAGACGACACTGCAAAGGATGAGTTCTTGGCTAGTCGGCCGACGTACAACAAGGACTTCCAGCGCCTGAAAGGTCTTGGTGAGATGGACTGGGACGAACTGCGCGACACCACCATGGATGTTGGCTCAAGATCGCTGCTACAAGTATCCGTCGACCAGGCTGCCATCGCCGACGAGGTCATCTCGATCCTGATGGGTGACGACGTAGAGCAACGCAAGAACTTCATCGTGACAAACGCACGTGAAGTCCGGAACCTGGATTTCTGATGACTGACATCCCGACAGAAGAACTCGACAACGACGGCGAGCCAGACGGTGTCACTGTGATCGAGATCCAGGAGGAGATGGAAAGCTCATTCCTCGATTATGCGATGTCGGTCATCATCAGTCGCGCTCTGCCAGATGCCCGCGACGGCCTCAAGCCCGTGCACCGTCGCATCTTATGGTCGATGTATGACCAGGGTTTTCGCCCCGACCGCAATCATGTGAAGTGCGCTCGCGTTACCGGCGATGTGATGGCTCGATTCCATCCACACGGCGACAGCGCGATCTATGATGCACTGGCCCGTATGGCGCAGCCGTTTTCGCTGCGACATCCCCTGATCGACTTCCACGGCAACTACGGCTCGCCTGAAGATCCGCCGGCTGCCGCTCGCTACACCGAGTGCAAGCTTGATCAGTTGGCGATGCAGATGCTCGCTGACATTGACGAGAACACGGTCGACTTCATCGATAACTACTCAGGCGACTTCACCGAGCCAGCGGTCTTACCCGCTCGTTTCCCCAACTTGTTGGTGAACGGCAGCCAAGGCATTGCCGTCGGCATGGCCACGAATATCCCGCCCCACAACCTCTACGAGGTTTGTGATGCAGTCACCCATCTGCTGGGTCATCCCGACGCCACAATCGATGACCTCATGGAGTTTGTCCGCGGTCCCGACTTCCCGACCGGCGGTCAGATCCTCGGTCGTGTTGGAATCGAATCGGCCTATCGAACCGGCCGCGGCTCGGTGAAGATGCGGGCCAACACAGAGTTACGCGAAAAGGGACAGCGCCAAGAGATCGTGGTCACTGCTTTCCCGTACCAGGTCTCGGCCGGGGCAGTGGCCCGCAAGATCGTCGATCTTGTTCGTAACAACGAGATCGACGGCATCTCCAACGTGAACGATGAATCGTCGGGCGATGAAACTCGCTTCGTCATCACCTTGAAGCGCGATGCGAACCCTGAAGTTGTGCTGAATAACTTGTGGAAGAGCACTCCGCTGCAGTCGAGTTTCGGCGTCAACATGGTTGCGCTGGTTGGTGGCGTACCTCGCACCCTCAACCTGCGCGATGCGCTTGTGGCCTATGTCGATCACCAGATCGAGGTCATCACTCGCCGCTCGGAGTACCGCCTCGATCAGGCCCAGAAGAGGCTGCACATTGTCGAAGGCCTGATGAAGGCCCTCGATCTGATCGACGAGATCATTGCCACGATTCGGGCCAGCCAGGATCGCGGCGCAGCCCGTACGGCGCTGATGGATGGCATCTTGCCCACCGCAGGCGGCGACATTGTTGCGTTCTCTGAGGTACAAGCGAATCACATTCTCGATATGCAGCTGGGCCGTCTCACTCGTCTTGGGCGCACCGATCTCGAGACCGAAGCGGGCGAGCTTCGCCTCACCATCGAAGGTCTTGAAGCGATCTTGGGCGATGACACGAAGTTACGTGCAGTCATCGTTGAGGAGCTCGCCGTAGTTCGCGAGAAGTTTGGTGAGGAACGCCGTTCTTCACTCGAGATTGACCCGGGTGAGTTCGATATCGAAGATCTGATTGACGACGATCCTCTCGTCTTTACGATGTCTGCATCAGGTTATGTGAAGACCACGCCGGCTGAGGAGTTCCGTGCGCAAGGTCGTGGTGGCCGCGGCATCGCTGGCGCCAAGCTCAAAGATGAAGACACGCTCACCCATCTGATCCAGACATCGGCGCACAGCTATCTGCTGTTTTTCTCCACCCGCGGACGCGTCTATCGATTGAAGGCGCACGAAATCCCCGTGGCCAGTCGTACCGCTCGCGGCACCGCCATCGTCAATCTGCTTCCGTTGCAGGAGGGAGAGACGATCCAGGCGATTATCGATACTCGCGACTATGAGACCAATCGGTTCCTGTTCTTCGCCACAGCGAAGGGACGTGTGAAGAAGACCAGGTTCAATGCTTACGACTCGTCGCTACGAGCCGGCCTCATTGCTATCAAACTCAACGATGACGATGAGTTGGTTGAGGTCATTCCTACCAACGGCGTGTTCGACATATTGTTGTCGTCGCGTTTCGGCCAGACCATCCGGTTCAAGGAAGACCAGGTTCGTGAGATGGGCCGCAATGCGGCCGGTGTCCTCGGTCTGAAATTTAAAAAATCAGGCGATGCGGTGGTTGCTTGTGACATTGCCTTAGACGGCGCCACGCTGCTTCACATAACAGAGCGTGGGTACGGTAAACGCACCTTAGTGGACGACTATCCGCCGAAGGGTCGAGGCGGCATGGGCGTGATCGGCATCAAGATTCTCGAAGAGAAGGGCCCGGTTGTGGGCACTCTCATGGTCGAGGATGATGACGAGATACTAGCGGTCACTCGCAATGGCGTGCTTATCCGTACCCGGGTGGGAGACATCTCTATGCAAGGCCGTTCGGCCAGTGGCGTGAAGATCATGACACCGGATGGCGATGATGTTGTGGCCTCGATAGCCCTCGTGAACCCTGACCCTGGAGCAGACGGCAACGAGATTGTCGATGGCGAAGCTGTCAATCCCGAGGCTGAGGGCACTGACTAACGGCTTCCCCGTCGACAACTCAATCGATGGGGAATTTGATGGATGACACACGTACCGATACCGGTGTCCTTGATGGTGGGCAGGTACTCCCACTCGTCGCTGTCGTTTTGATGGTGGCCTTGGGAGCGGTGCTGATGCTGGCGCGACTTGCACCACTCGTCGATGATGCGGCGCAGGCGCAGACTGCTGCGGATGCCGCGGCGCTCGCGGGTGCTGCTGAGGGCAGGGACGCTGCAGTTGAGTTCGCGCACGCCAACGGCGGAGTGCTTGTTGACTATCGCCGGGATGGGTCGGTGGTTCAGGTGGAGGTACGGGTCGGGCATGCGTCCGCCGACGCGTCGGCTCGGGTCCGGGTTGACTGGGTAGCCGTGCATAGAGCAGGTTGATAGCGATGCCGATGTCGTTCGCCGAAGCGATCCCCGTGGATCTTTTCCGGTCTGGTCAATTTCGTTGGCGACTCCTGACCAGAGCTATCCCAGAGTCGTCCTGGTTGCAGGTGGACGATCAACGTGAGACCTATCGCGCCGAGAAGGCCGCATTGCTGGCCACCCGGCAGCATGATTGTGTCGTCTATGAGCCAGGGAGCGATGCTGCGGCCCGGGAGGTGTTACGCCTTGTGCTGACTGACTTATCTCATCGGGGTATCGCTGCTGATGTCGATGACTCCCTTCATCCGATTGATGCTGCGGGGCGACTGGTGCAAGAAGACCTGGTGGTGATGGAACGCCAGGAGCGGGGGTGGGTGCTGACGTCGGCGTCAGTTTGTTTTCCGACTCGCTGGGATCTCCAGTCCAAACTCGGCCGAACCATGGATGAGATCCATGAACCGGTTCCGCAGTATGCGGAGACGGTCGCCCCGGTGGTGAATCGCTTTTTCGATCGCCTCCATGTGGGTCGACTGGTCTGGCGTCCGAACTGGTCGCTTGTGGCTGATCCTGGGTTGCGCCTTGATCCACCCCATCGTGATGATGAGGTGACGTTCTCCAGTGACCCCGGTAAGGACCTCTGGCTCCGGGTCGAGCGCCAAAGCGTGCGCCGTCTGGTTGAGAACCCTGATGCTGTGTGCTTTACCGTGCGAGTTCATCGGTGGTCGCTCGCGGAGATTCTTGATGAACTTCGGGGTTCGGCGTTTGCCGATGAACTCGCAGCTATTCCCATCGACGTCGCCGAGTACAAAAACATCGAGACAATCCGCCAACAAGTTCGTTCCTGGATGGAAGCGGATTCTGGGGTCTAAGCCGTTGGTGTCACTTTCGCATTCTGAAATGGATTGATTTTCGACGGTGGGGTGAAGTGCCCCCTTGGGTCGCGTCGCGTACACTCCATTCTGCCCATGAGCGAACTACCTGAAGCCGACGACGCCACCTTCACTCTGGCTACGGGTGAAGAACTCGTCATGCCTGGATTTGATGACGATCCTGCTGCTGCCCCCGACGATGACATTGATATTGGCATGGTGCCTACCGACGATCGTTCTATCGAAGGATCCATGCCCCAACTCAGCCCTGCGCCGCTCGCCGGGCGGCCGCAACGGCCCACGTTTCTCGACAAGCGCACTGCCGGACGACTTCGGGCTCGCAAGGTCCGCCGTTTGGTTCGCCATGTGGAGCCGTGGTCGGTGCTCAAGATCTCCCTGATCTTCTATTTTTGTCTTTGGGTTATCCTCCTGATTGCCGGTGTGATCCTTTGGAGCCTGGCGGTTAGCTCCGGCACTGTGGACAACATCGAAACCTTCGTCACGGAACTCTTCGCGCTTGAAAGCTTCACTTTCAACGCCGATCAGATCTTTCGAGCCAGTGCAATTGGTGGCCTAGTTCTTGTCGTTGCCGGTGCGGGGTTCACCGTGTTGATGGCAGTCCTGTTCAACCTGATCTCTGATGTCACAGGCGGTATGCGGTTCACGGTTGTTGAGGAAGAAACCGCTCGCCCCCGTCCAAAGCGGATCCGACCGCGGCGTAGTCGTTTGGTTCGACAACCAAATCCGGTGCAGATGCATCCGGGTCCATCCCCGGTTGATTCCAGCCCACAACCGATGCCTGAGGAATTCGCGCCATTGATCGAGCGGTCGGTTCCCGGCAAAGATGTCCCGGTTCTCGCAACCGCTGCTGACGTCTTCGATGACTCCAGTCCAGACGACCTCACTACTGGTGACAACGAGGTGGTTTCGCGAGAGACCGACGGATAGCGTTGTGCGCCGCACGGGGCTATAGCTCAGTTGGTTAGAGCGCACCCCTGATAAGGGTGAGGTCGCAGGTTCGACTCCTGCTAGCCCCACGCTCCCTGTGTCCGGCGATTGGTCGCGGCACATGGATTGTTCTCGAGTTGGAGGCACCCATGGGCGGAGGCCTGCTCACTCTCGTACGCCGGGCCATGGTCGCCATTGGTGCGGGAATAGCGGTGGCGGCAGTGATCCGAGTGCGCGGCAGCGGTGGCATACCACCCCAAACCGGCGGCTGGCGGGAGCTTGGAGGCACTGACCTTGAATGAAACGCGCCGCGTTGTGTTGTTTGGTGCCGGAGCGACGGGCGCTCGGGTTGCGCGACAACTGCGATCGTCGGGCCGCGTTGACTGTGTCGAGATCCGTGATCCGGATGAGATGGCCGCAGCTCGTTTGATTGATTCGTTGGGCGACGGCGCAGAGCTTGGGGTTGGTCGCAAGCTGGATGAGTCGGTGGCGGCGGTGGTGATCGCCTCGCCTGGTGGGACCCAGACGGTGCTGGCCCGACGAGCGATTGACGCCGGAGTTCCGGTGGTCACTACCTCCAATAAGACAGCGGAGGTCCGCCGTCTACTCTCCCTCGATCAGGAAGCTCGCTTCAGCGATTTAGCTGTGATTGTCGGCGCTGGATTCATGCCTGGCCTCACGTGCCTGCTCGCCAAACATGGTGCTCACCAGTTCGACGAGGTTGAAGAAATTCATGTTGCAAAGGTTGGCACCGGTGGCCCGGCGTGTGCCCGGCAACATCATCGTGCCCTCAGCAGTCGCGGCGTTGATTGGCGCGATGGTCGGTGGGCGGAACGTACGGGTGGCTCAGGTCGTGAGCTTGCCTGGTTCCCTGATCCAGTGGGAGGGCGTGACTGCTACCGGGCTGGTCTTCCTGACGCCTTGCTTCTCGTTCCTGAGTTTGCTGGGGTTCAACGGGTAACGGCCCGTCAGGCTGCCACGCGAAGAGATCGGCTCACAGCACCGCTCCCGATGCTGCGGCGACCCCATCCTGAGGGTGGCATCGGGGCCATCCGTGTTGAGCTCCGCGGGCGTGTCGGTCGTGAACGTCGTGTCACCGTATTTGGGGCCATCGAGCGGCCAGCGGTGGGTGCGGGAGCGATGGCTGCCGCGGTGACATTGCACGTGCTTGACGGTCGGATGGCATCAGGCGCTTACGGTCTAGCAGGCGTGGATGACACCGCTGGCCTCCTTCGCACGCTTGCGTCGCGGGGTGTGAAACCAGTGCGCTTCGAGGGTATGAGTACCTTTGTCTAAGTAAGCGAAGGGTGCGCTTGAGAAGGGGATTTCACCCCGATGAAGAGCCGATAAAATTCCCTGACACTTGTTGTCAAGTTCACCCCTCTCATGGGCCGACGCTCAATGCGAGGGGCGCCGTCACAGGTGCGGTAGAAAACTTTTTAAAAAACTTCTAAAGGTCTGCGCGGAATGCGTCGATGTCTTCTTTGCTAACTAAGGCTGGTTGAAAAACCGGCGACTGGAACAAGAAAGCTAAAGGCCAGCAGAAAGACGCAACGGTGATGTACCCGGGCGAAAAAGATCCGATGTTACGCAGCACACGGGCCAGTAGGCGTCGAGTGCGTCCGGTCCAAGGGGCAGGGTCGATGGACGGTGACCTTGCCAAACTGATCGAAAAGAATCTTCCACTCGTGAAGCACGTCGTCTTCCAAGTCGCTGTGAACTTCCCCCGCCACGTGGATCGTGACGAACTGGCTCGTGCCGGTGCGCTCGGTCTGGTTGAGGCTGCTCGTCGCTATGACGAAGAGCGAGGTGTGCCCTTCGAGCGCTTTGCCGCTCAGCGCATTCGTGGCGCAATTCTTGATGCCGTTCGCGCCGCTGACTGGGCCCCGCGCTCGGTGCGGAACCTGGCTCGACAGCTAGAGAATGCTGAACAGAACCTCGCTACCGAGCTCGGCCGTGTGCCGAATAGGGAAGAGGTGGGCAAGGCTCTGGACATGAACCAGAGCGAGCTCTCCCGGCTCCAGGCCCGTATGTTCCGCAGTATCGTTCTGGCTCTTGACCACGAGACCACTGACGAGGTCGAAAAGGGTCTCACTCTCGTCGATGTTCTCGTCGATGAGCACTCTGTAGAGCCCTCTTGTGAGCTTGAGACCCGTGAGCTCCATGGGTATCTTCGTGATGCGATTTCCCTTCTTCCCGAGCGTCACCGACTGGTTATCATTGGCTACTTCCTCGAGGGTCGTACCTCGCAAGACCTCGCCGATTTCCTGAGTGTTACGGAGTCCCGCATCTCGCAGCTTCGCTCTGAGTCGCTGATCATGCTCCAAGAAGGCATTGAAGCCCAGTACCTGAGAGAGACTCCTTCGCCAGGTGATGTTACTGGCCGTGTGGCCCGCCGAAAGGCCACCTACGCCCAGGGCATTGGTGAAGCTTCGGAGTTTGGTGATCGCATGGAACAGGTCAACCTGATCGAGTCTGACGCCCCGGCGTTCTCCGGGTTTGCTTACTAGGTGAACTGATCTTCGCGATCCGGTAACGTGGCGGCCCTGATGGGTCGCCTTGTTTCGTTTTCATCCGCATTTTTTGTGCTACTCGCCGGAGTAGCTGTTTCATGTGGCAGCGCCAACTCCGTTGACGGGGCAGCTCCGCTCGCTGATCACGGCGTGGTGGAGCAGGACGAGAACGGTTGCGATGTGGTTGAGCGGGTTGCGGCCGTCGTTCTCGAGTTGGGTGTGGTTCAGGAGACGTCGGAGGACGCCAACGATCATGTGTTGTGCCCGGTTGGGTATGAGACCAGCCCGCCCATGAGCGGCGATCATTTCCCGGCATGGCAAAACTGTGGCTTCTACACCGAGCCGTTGACGGATGAGGTCGCGGTGCATTCGCTGGAGCATGGTGCTGTATGGATCTCCTACGATGCGGATCTGGATGTGGCAGAGCGCGACGCCATCTCCGCGCTTGTATCCACTGATCCCCATCTGCTCGCGGCGCCGTATCCGGGACTCGCAAACCCGATCGTGTTGACGGCATGGAAGCGACAGGTCGCGGTGGAGCGCATCAGTGACGATGCCGTTGCAAACTTTTTGGATGATCAGTTGGGTCGTCGATCAACGACCGCCCCTGAAGCCGGCGCCAGTTGTAGCGAGGCGATCGGCACGCCGCCGTTCGAGCCGATGACCCGTTATGACGACGCCCTCGCTCAGTTCAGCTGATGTCACACAGCTAACGACGCCCGGGGATCTGGATGATGACGATCGCCTAATCTGGCAAAATTCCTCGTCGGGGTTTACTAGACAGAGTGGGTCGTCGAGTGGCGGCCCTCGTGGCGGCGCACATCATTGAAGCTCTTTGACATGTGCTCAGGGTGAAACGGCTCAGGGTGCAGCGTTCAGGTCAGCTGAATGATCGACAATCCACTGATCCATTTCGACCCAGCGGTCGAGTAGCCAGGTCACGGCATCGTCGGAGTCACGGGGAATTTCAGTACGGGGATAACGCCAGGCGTGCATCCGGAGGGTGGTCGGACGATCGATCTTGGCGAGGAGTTCGCTCACGCCACCGCCGTTCTCCAGTCCGACATTGGCGATGAGGACGATGTCGGCATGGGGTGAGCCTCGCAGAAGGGCAAGGAATCCAGCGGGGCGGGGAGGGAGGATCTTTGTGAGCTGGCGGGCTTTTCGCTCGAGTTCGGGTCGAGTGCTCGCCAGCCTGGTCGCTGCTTTTTCGAGACGAGCCGGCGTGAAGAACGTCCCCTCCGGGAAGATGACACCGGCGCTGGTTTCGTTGATACCGGCGGCCAGTTTCTCGATTTTGCCGAGCATTGGTGATCCGGCCCGGGGGGTTCGGTCGATCCACACATTAGGCGTTCGATTGCCGATGAGGTCCATGGCGGGTAGCCATTGGAGTTCTTGTTTCAACGTGTAGCGGGCATGCACCCCGGCGACGTCGCACGCGTGCAGCGGACCGAGGGCATCAACATGGCTCGCATGGCGAGCCACGATGATGGCATTGCCGGGAGCGAGGACCTCGGGGTTGTCGAACTCCATGCGGATGTTGGCGAACCGTTTGATGGCGCCAAGGTGACTACGACACCACCACCATTCGAGCCGGTAGTTCGCTCTGAGCCACTTCTGGGACCCAGATCGGCCAAGGAAGCGCACGGAGATCAGCAGGCCAATCACGGCGCCGGCGGCTTCGTTTAACAAAATACTCGTGAGAACCAGCCAGACCCGGACCCTACGACCATGGTGATGGCCGGTGATGAAGTCGATCGAGCCCAGCACAATTACAGCCGCTGGCGTGAGTGCAGTCATGACGATCGCGAGCAGCAGCACGATGATCATCGTGATGGGGCGCCGAATGATTGGCCGAGGAAGCATTGCCACGACAGAGACCGTACTGTGCGGCCATGACGCAGACGAGCCTGTGGGCGCCAAGCCAGGCGCGTATCGAATCGACGAACCTGTTCCGCTTTCAGAAACAGGTTGGTGTGGCCGACTATCGCGAGTTGCACCAATGGTCGGTCACTAACCCGGCGGAGTTCTGGGCCGCGGCCTGGGATTTCTGCGGGATCATCGGCGACCGTGGCGATCGATTGATCGAGGATCACGCCGCGTTCCATGAAACACGCTTCTTGCCTGACGCCACGCTGAATGTCGCAGAGAATCTGCTCGGTGAACCAACAGATGACCTTGCCATCGTGTTTCGAGGCGAGGACGGTGAGGCGGTCGACGTTACCCGCGCTGAACTCCATGAGATGGTTGGCCGGATCCAGTCGTTGATGCGAGCGGTAGGCGTGTCAGTGGGGGATCGGATAGCGGCGTGGCTCCCCAACCGACCGGAGACTTATGCAGTGATGCTGGCTGCCACTGGCCTAGGGGCGGTGTTCTGTAGTACCTCTCCAGACTTCGGTGTCGATGGCGTCATCGACCGCTTCGGCCAGATCGAACCGGTCATGCTGTTCGCGTCCCCGTCCTATGTCTACAACGGGAAGCGACACGACTGCCTTGCCCGACTCGGCGAGATCACTCGTGCATTGCCATCGATCCGCGAAACAGTCGTGGTCGAGTCGGGATGGTTGGATGATGCCGCGTCCGCCCCCATTACCACGGTGCGACTGCCCTTCGACCACCCCTGGTATGTGCTGTTCTCCTCGGGGACCACCGGCAAACCCAAGTGCATCGTTCATCGCACAGGTGGTGTGTTGCTCAAGCACATGGTTGAGCAGCAACTGCATTGCGATATTCACAGTGGCGACAGGGTCTTCTACTTCACCACTGCAGGCTGGATGATGTGGAACTGGCTCGCCTCGGCCCTGGCGTCAGATGCCGCACTTGTATTGTTTGACGGGGCACCCACGTACCCCGACGCCAATCGGCTGTTCGACCTTGTCGACGAGACGGGTGCCACGTTGTTGGGCGTATCGGCGAAGTTCATCGATGCCTGCGCCAATGCGGGTATCTGTCCGGTCGAATCCCATGATTTATCGACGGTGAGATCCATCACCTCGACTGGCTCGACGCTCACGCCGGAGGGCTTCGAGTGGGTCTATGAGAACGTGAAGACCGATGTGTTCCTTGCATCGATGTCTGGTGGTACCGATCTGTGTGGCTGCTTGGTGATCGGCGATCCGACGAGTCCGGTATTTGCGGGAGAAATTCAGGTGCCCGGTCTGGGCATGGATATCGATGTCGTCGGTGCCAGTGGTGAGTCCGTCGAACGAGGCGTCGAGGGTGAACTTGTCTGCCGTAGCCCATTCCCCTCTATGCCACTCTCGTTTTGGAACGATCCTGGTGACATCCGCTACAAAGCGGCGTACTTCGACCAGTTCGAAGGGTTGTGGCATCACGGTGACTTCATTTCACAGTCGTCGACCGGTGGCTACGTCATCTCGGGTCGGTCTGATGCCACGCTCAACCCCGGTGGCGTGCGCATCGGAACCGCCGAGATTTATCGCCGCGTGGACACGATGCCGGAGGTCGAGGAGAGTGTTGTGATCGGCCAGTCCTGGGATAGCGACACGCGCATCGTGTTGTTTGTGAAGATGGTGGCCGGCGAGGAATTGACCGACGAGGTGCAGACGCGGATTCGGTCTCGGATTCGGGCAGAGGTCACGCCCCGGCACGTGCCGGCGGTCATCGCTGCGGTTACCGACATCCCTCGCACCCGATCCGGCAAGATCACTGAACTCGCGGTGCGCGACGTGGTTGCTGGCCGTGCGATCGCCAACGTCGAGGCCCTGGCCAACCCGGAAGCTCTCGAGCAGTACCGAGATCGGCCCGAGTTGGCGCACTGATTGATGGGAATGGGCTGCGTCCGTCGATCGGCTGGTTGGGATTGATCTCAAGCTCAGTCGGGTGTAGCCATCCGTATCTTTTTACGTATGTTTCATATTCTTTCATATAATATACTGCTATATTACCCTGGATGATGGACGCAGAGGTTCGGCGGGAACTGGCGAACCAACAGATGCGGGAGGCATTGGCAGCCCGTGCGCTCTCTGAGACCATTGCCGCACATCGGGATAATCTGCAGAACCGTCTTTCGCCGGTCATACAGAGTCACACGGGCGACGTGTGGTCGTCGAGGGCGGCCAGCCATAGCCGTTTCCGTGTCCGTTCGTTGGAGGCAGCTACGTTGGCGCGGGTGACCGATGATCTCGCTCAGGTCCGGTTCGCGCTTGAGCGTCAAGCTCGCGAACTCGAGGCTCAAGCCCGCACTCAGCGCCAATATGCGGACCACTTGGATGCGGTTCTCGCCACGGTGGAGGTGGGTGGCCTGGGGTCGAGCGGCTTTGCCTGACATGATGAAGGTATGGCTTCCCATGATCTGATCATCCGTGGCGGCACCGTGGTTGATGGCACTGGTGCGCCGAGCCGTCAGGCTGACGTGGCCGTGACTGACGGCATCGTCACCGAAGTCGGCACGGTCGATGGCACAGCCACCCGAGAGATTGATGCCGATGGCGCCTTGGTCGCGCCCGGCTTCGTTGACATCCATACGCATTATGACGGTCAGGCGACGTGGGACGATCGCATGCAGCCATCGTCGTGGCATGGCGTTACCACCGTGGTGTTCGGGAATTGTGGTGTCGGATTTGCCCCAGTCCACAACACCGACCACGACCAACTCGTCGAGTTGATGGAAGGTGTCGAAGACATTCCGGGGGCGGCCCTGCATGAGGGGCTTCAGTGGAATTGGAAGTCCTTTGCCGAGTACCTGGATGCGTGCGACGCACCGAAGGACATGGATATCGCGACCCAAGTACCGCACGGGGCGCTTCGACTGCACGTGATGGGGGAGCGTGGCGCGGCCAGGGAGGACGCCACGTATGACGACATCGTGGAGATGGGCCGGCTCGCCGCGGAAGGCATCGTTGCCGGTGCGCTTGGTTTCTCGACCAGCCGCACGGCAAATCACCGCACGTCCACCGGTGATTTCACGCCGACACTCACCGCCGCCTCTGAGGAACTGGTTGGAATCGCCGATGCGGTCGGGCGCACGGGTACCGGTGTGTTCCAGTTGGTGAGCGACTTTGTGGATCGAGAAATCGAGTTCCAGATGTTGCGTGACATGTGCGCGATTTCGGGACGTCCGCTCAGCTTCACGATCATCGAGAATCAGCGCAGAGCGGACTTTCACACGGACCTTCTCAACCGAATCGAGCAGGCCCGTGCCGATGGCTTGCAGATAACCGGGCAGACCCCGGTGCGACCAATTGGCATCCTGCTTGGCTTCGAATGCACCCTGAACCCGTTCCTGCACAACCCGGTCTGGGCTGAGGTGGCCAATCTTGCCCCGGCGGAACGTGTCACGGCCTTGGCTGACCCGGACCGACGGCAACGGCTTCTCGACGCTTCGGGCGGCGCCGACATGACTGCCGTCGGAGGCCGTCTCATCGAGAAGTACGACATGATGTTCGAGGTCGGTGACTCGCCCAACTACGAACCCGATCCCGGTGACAACCTCGCCCGGCGGGCCGAACGGATGGGCATCACGGGACCTGAGTTAGCGCTTGATCTGCTGTGTGGAAATGGCGGTACCGCAATGGTTTGGATGCCGTTCAGTAACTTCGGTGCGGGCAACCTCGACACCACACGAGACCTACTGACTCACCCCTACACGGTCCCGGCCCTCAGCGACGGTGGTGCCCACGTCGGCACGATCTGTGATGGCTCATTCCCCACCACGCTCCTGCAGCATTGGGGTCGCGATCGTGCCATGGGGCGCATCGATGTCGAGTTCCTGATCCAGCGCCAGTGCCGTGACACCGCTCGTACCGTTGGGCTCCATGATCGTGGCGTGCTCGTCCCCGGTTATCGTGCCGACATGAACGTGATCGACTTCGATCGATTGCGAGTCCATCAACCTGAACTCGCCTACGACCTGCCCGCGGGTGGCCGTCGCTTGCTCCAACGCGCTGACGGATACCGTCACACACTCGTGGCGGGCATCGAAACGTATTCCGATGGTCACGCCACGGGCACACTTCCCGGTCGACTCGTTCGTGGCGCGCAGCCGGAGCCAGTCTGATGGCGGTCATCGAGCCGCTGGAGCGACACGCCGAGTGGACCGCTGCGACAGTCACTGATTCCGACGAGTGGAGTCATTGTCTGAGTGACAGCGAAATCGCTGAACTCGAAGAGGCGCTGGCTCAGGCGCGCAGCCATACAGACGACCTCCTCGATGTCGACAAGTCACACTTCTCTCTGCCCGACTTCGGTGATCGACTCGCGAAGATGGCTGAGGAGTTGGTTAACGGCCGTGGCTTCCAACGCATCACCGGTCTGCCGGTTGATCGCCTTGGCGCGGAAGATGCCTCATGGATCTACTGGGGGATAGGTAGGCACCTCGGTGTGCCGTGGCCTCAAAATGCCCGCGGTCACCTTCTCGGCGACGTGAAGGACGAGGGACGAACGATGTCTGAGGGGAACTCTCGCGGCTACCAGATGGCAGGCCCATTACCGTTCCATTCGGACGGGTCTGATCTGGTTGGCTTGCTGTGTCTTTCGGCCGGGATGTCGGGCGGCGAGAGCTTGATTGCCAATGCGCTGCTTTGCCACAACTTGCTGGTGAAGTCGGCTCCCGACCTCGCAGCGGTGCTCTACGAGGGTCTGCCCTACGACTATCGCGGCGAAGAAGCCGATGGCAGACGTCCGTACTACATGATGCCAGTGTTCACCCGATGTGGTGAGCGCCTTTTCATCCGGTACGTCCCCCCGTTCGTCAAGACCTCGCAACGCCACGAAGGTGCACCTCGCTTGACTGAGCAGCAACTCGCGGCGATGGCTGCCTACGACGAGTTGATCGCTGATCCCAATCACCAGGTGGAGATGGTCTTTGAGACTGGTGACATGCAGTTCATCAACAACTATCACGTGCTCCACGGACGGCGGACGTTTCATGACGACCAGGAAGCGGGCCAGGTTCGTTGGCTGAAGCGGCTCTGGCTTGCCACCGACATACTCGCCTCCGAGGATCGCCCTGAGCGCTTCCAAGCCAGCAGGGCGTTTTCTCATTGGAACGCGAAGCGAACGAGAGCATGAGGCCCAGCTAGGGTTGTGGCCATGTCAACCTTCCACGACTTTGAAATGCTGTCGCTTGAGGGTGAGCGGGTCTCGTTCTCGGATTTTGCCGAGTCAGCTTGCCTCATCGTTAACGTCGCTTCCGCTTGAGGCCTTACGCCTCAGTACGCAGGTCTGCGTACGCTTCATAACAATGACGACAATGCAGTCCAGGTTCTGGGCTTCCCGTGCAACCAATTCGGTGCCCAGGAACCCGGCTCTGCCGAGGAGATCCGGGCGTTTGTCACCGACAACTACAACATCGATTTCCCGATGTTCGCCAAGATTGACGTCAATGGCGACCAGACGGCTGAGCTCTATCAGTGGCTCAAGTCTGAGGCTCCCGGCGACGGAGATTCCTCTGACATCGTGTGGAACTTCGAGAAGTTCCTCGTGAACGCCAACGGTGAGGTAGCCCAGCGTTTTTCGCCGACGGTCAGCCCCGAAGAGGTCGCTGAACAGTTGAGTGGTTTGCTCCGCTGAGGCTTTGAACTCTCTAGGTTAAAACCTGTGAGACCATGGTGACTTCTCTGCGAAGGTTGCGCCTATGAAGAAGCAAATATGACCGGGATCCTGGCCGGGATCAAGGTTGTCGAGTTCGCCCAGAACGCCGCTGTGCCGTACTGCGGGCGTCTCCTCGCCGGCATGGGCGCCGACGTGGTGAAGGTCGAACCGTTGGAAGGCGACGCCATGCGGGGCCTGGCTCAACTGGCCCCGAATGAGGGAAAGGCCTACGCCGTCATCAATCCCGGCAAGCGAGGGATCACACTCGACCTGGGTTCCGATGATGCTGGCCCTGTGGTTGATGCCTTGTTCACGTGGGCAGATGTCGCCCTGGTTGGGTTCAAGCAACCGGATCTGTTGCGCTACGGGATCGACGACACCCACGCCCGCTCGATCAATTCTCGACTGATTCATCTGACGCACACTCCGTTCGGGCCCGAGGGTCCCGATGCTGATGTCGGCGGCTACGACGTGCTGGTCCAGGGGCGAAGTGGCGCCGGATTCATCATGAACCGGACCGAGAACGGCGTACCCGTGTCGACTCGTCCCGCCATCAACGACTTCGGCACCGGCATCGCGTCGGCGCTTGGCGTTGTTGCCGCTCTCCGTCATCGTGATCTGACCGGCGAGGGGCAGCGAGTCGATGCGTCTCTCCTTGGCACGGCGTTGGCCCTGGCTACGCCGGTCGTCAACTTCTTTGACAAGACTGATCCGGAGGCAGTCGCTCAACTCGAGGAAGACCTGAAGCTTCTTCAGTCCGCTGGTGCGTCGTTCGAAGAACGGCGACAGGTCTATGAGCAGCGCGTCGTTCCGGGAGCGGGGGCGTTTCGCCTCTACTTCCGTCATTATGCGACCGCCGACGGAATCATCTCGGTTGCGGGCCTCAGCCCAGGTCTGATCCGACGGTTCCATGAGATTACCGGTCTCCAGACTCCGGACCGTAACGACCCACACGGTGCTGAGTTCAATGCCGTGGTGGAGGCCGCAGACGCCTTATTTCGTACCAAGACGACCGATGAATGGATCACGACGCTTCGTGAGGCCGGCTATCCGTGTGGCCCGTACAACACGCCGTTCGAAGCCATCAATGATGAGCAGATCCGAGCCAACGACTTCATTATCGATCTCGAGCATCCGGCATTCGGTTCCTACTCGGCGTCAGGGGAACCCATCCGGTTCGGTGCCGTCCCCGCCCAGAAGGTGGGGCCATCACCGGGGCTTGGCCAGCACACGCGTGAGGTCTTGGCCGAGGTCGGACTCGCCGAGGATGCAGTCGATCAACTCATCGCCGATGGGGTGGTCACAAGTCCCTCGTAAGCGTGGCCGACCTGAAGCACGGTTGAGTCGGCATCGACGTGGCCAGTGAGCAGGATCCCGATCGGTAGACCATCGCGATCGAACCCGCAGGGCACAGTGAGCGAGGGCTGTCCTGTGACGGAGAAGAGCGTGCAGTTCAGCACCCGCGGGGCGCGTTCTAACTCGGACGCTCCAGCACGGGGCCTGGCGGTGACCCGTGTCGTGGGGCAGGCGAGAACGTCGATGTTTGCGGCTGCCATTGCGGACTCCACGAGGCGACGAACCTCGGTCTGCCGATTGAGTGCGCGGGCGCGGTCCGCGGGTGTGATGGTTTCGTAGATATCGAACCAGTGGCGCAGCGATGGTGAGATCTCTCCGCCATGTTGCTCGAACTCGTCGACCCGTTCACCGTAGTGATCGAGCATCTCCGCGGCGAGCGCAGCCATGTCGTGTTCTATCGCCGTGACATCGCTTCCGAGAACGGTGGTGAGGTCCAACTCTGTGATGATGACGCCCAACGATCGGAGCGCCTCGATAGCGGTGTTGAATACAGCGCGTACGTCTGGGTCGCACTCGTCGAGAAATTCACCGCCCAGCGTCGCGATCCGAAGACCATTGATCGGGCTGCCGAGTTTGGCAGTCGGATCATCATGTCCGTCCACTTGCATGACCTTCAGCATTGCGGCCGCTGTGGCGACGTCTCGGGTCATGGGGCCGATGTGGTCGAGGCTGCTTGCGCAAACCGAGAGTCCATCGCGACTGATGCGGTCGTGGGTGGGCTTGAGCCCGACGATTCCACAGTGTGCGGCTGGAAGCCGGATTGAGCACGACGTATCGGAGCCGATTGCCGCATCCACCATTGCGGCGGCGACCGCGGCGGCTGATCCACTCGATGACCCGCCCGTCATCCGGTCGTGACGCCACGGGTTCACGGTGTCACCGTGTGGTGTCGCTGTTCCCGTTGTCCCGCATGCGAGTTCGGCGAGCATCGTCTTGCCGACGATCACTACACCGGCAGCTCGCAGCTGGGCAATGGAGGCGCCGTCGCGATCGGCGATTCGATCAGCCCACAGTTTTGATCCGTAGCGGCAAGGGAGTCCGCCGACGTCGAGGTTGTCTTTCACCGCGATGGTCAAGCCGGCGAGCGGGGCGGCCGGGTCGACCTGCTCTGCCATGGTGATCGCTCCTTGTCGATCGACTGTGACGAAGGCGTTGATAATCGGCTCAAGCTCGTCGATCCGATCGAGACTCTGCCGGACGTGCGCTGCGATGTCACGCACCCGCGATCCCATCGGCCGGTTCCAGTAGATCCCAGAGATTGCCGTACGCATCTTCGAATATCGCCACCGTTCCGTACGCCTCCTGGCGGGGCTCCTCATGGAACCTGATCCCGGAGTTCGTCATGGCAGCATGATCGCGGGCGAAGTTATCGGTGTGGAGAAAGAAGCCGACTCGTCCGCCGGTTTGGTTCCCGATCCGCGATCGCTGGTTGTCGTCACTGGCTTCGGCGAGCACGATCCCCGCGGCGCCGTTGGGAGCTCCCGCGGGACGGATGATGACGAAGCGCTTTCGCCCTTGGTCGATATCGGTAACGAGTTCGAATCCGAGGTCCTGGCAGTAGTGGCGGATGGCTCGATCGTAGTCATCGACCACAATCGAAAAAAGGGCAACAGTTCTGACGTTCTTCACGACGGCATTCTCGCACCTGTAAGGATGTTGCGATGGCTGATGAACAGGTCCTGTATGAAGAACGTGACGGCATTGCGATCATCACCCTCAATCGACCCGAAAAGAAGAACACGCTCAACGACATCGTCATCCAGGGTGTGGCCGATGGCGTCGATCGGGCGGCAAGGTCCGAAGATGTGGCGGCCATCGTGCTCCGAGGGTCCGGGGATACCCTCACGGCCGGTTACGACTTGACGGCCCACGCCGCCGGTGGGACCTGGGAGAAGACATACGGCGCCAAGGGCCCGAAGCCCCGTCAGGGGGCCTGGGATCCTGTCCGGGACTATCAGTTCATGGGCAACAACGTTCGCCGCTTCATGAAGATCTGGGAATGCCCGAAGCCGGTGCTCGGTGAGATCAAGGGCTGGGCGGTTGGTGGCGCCACCGATCTCGTTCTCTGCTGCGACCTGCTCTATATGGCCAGCGACGCCCATATTGGCTACGCCCCTAGCCGCATCTACGGCACGCCCACCACCAATCTCTGGATTTATCGCCTCGGCCTCGAACATGCAAAGCAGTTCATCCTCACTGGCCGGGCCATAGATGCTGCGACCGCGTACCGGATCGGCCTGGTCTCCACTGTGTGTGAACCCGACGAATTGGCTGAGACAGTCGAGGCCGAGGCCCGCCGCTTTGCCACTATTCCGGCCAATCAGCTTGCGCTCAACAAGATGCTGATCAATCAAGCGTTTGAGAACATGGGCCTACGGACGTCACAGATGCTCGGCACGTTCTTCGATGGCATGACTCGGCACACCGAAGAGGCGTATCAGTGGGTCGAGGAGTTTGACGAGAAGGGATTCCGGCAGGTGATTCGAGAGCGCGATGCACCGTGGGAGGACTACGGCGAGCAACGTTCACCCGAAGGGTCTGCTGACGGATGACGAACGGCGGGCCCCTGCCAGTGAGATGAGCGGGGCACGGGTCAATACCGGACTCTGACTTACAGTTCGTGCCATTCCCCGTTGACCCACTGATCACGAAGTCTGAACTTTTGGATTTTGCCGGAGCCGGTGAGTGGAAACTCTTTCACCTCGAACCAGTGCCGGGGGGTTTTGTGGCGAGCGAGGCGGTCGCGCATGTAGGCGAAGAGTTCATTCTTATCGATGTTGTGGCCCGGGGCCGGCCGTACGAACGCACCGATGGTTTCGCCCCACTTCTCATCGGGGAGGCCAACAACGGCTACTTCGCCGACGGTTTCGTGGGCAAAGAGCAACTCCTCAAGTTCCTTCGGGTAGATGTTTTCTCCGCCGCGGATGATCATGTCTTTGAGCCGACCTTCGATGGTGACATAGCCACGTTCGTCCATGGCAGCGAGGTCGCCGGTGTGTAGCCAGCCGTCGGCGTCGATTGTTTCCGCGGTCTGCTCGGGCATCTCGAAGTAGCCGTGCATGACGTGGTACCCGCGGGTGACGAACTCGCCGACCACACCGACGGGCACTGCTTCGTTTGTTTCCGGGTCGACGATGCGAGCCTCGACGTGCGGCATCAGCTGTCCGATCGTGCCAGCCTTATCTTCGATTGAATCGGTGGGCCGGGTCATGGACGCGACGGGCGAGCACTCGGTTTGCCCGTAGACGATTGTGAATGGCGCGCCGATCTCTGCTTCAAACGTGCGCACGAGTTGTTCGGGCACGAGCGATCCTCCCGAAGAGATCCCGGACATGCTGGACAGGTCAGTCGTGGAGAACGCCGGGTGTTCGATCATGGCGATGAGCATGGTCGGCACGCCCACCATGCCGTTGCCCTTGTAGGTCTCAATGAGCTCGAGGACGAGTCCAGGTTCGAACGCCTCAACCACGACCATCGTGTTCTTCTGCGCCAGACATCCGAGCACACCCATCGCGGACCCGCCGGTGTGGAACAGTGGCATCGTGTTGACGTAGACGGCGCCGTCGACCACACCCATGCGGTCGAGGAAGTGATGGGCATTGTTGTGTAGCCCGCGATGATGCAGGAATGCCCCCTTCGGGAATCCGGTCGTACCGGACGTGTATTGGAGCATCACCGGGTCGCCAGGGTCAACGATGGGGAGCTCAGTATTCGGGTCACCGGTGGCGAGGAAGTCGGCCCACTGATCGAAGCGAATGATTTCTCGCAGGTCGGGACACTCGGGTTGGATGTCTTCGGCCACGGACAGCATCGGGTTGCCGCGGAAGTCTGGTACGACGAAAAGGCCGGCTGACTTCGACTGGCTCAGGACGTACTGGGCCTCTTCGGCGCGATAGGCAGGATTGACGGTGACAATGACCATTCCTGCAAGAGCACACCCATACTCGAGGAGCACCCATTCGGGGATGTTGTGCGCCCAACAGGCGATGTGGTCCCCCTTGGCATAGCGGGCAAGCAACGCTTGGGCGCAGCGTTCGGACTCGGCGAGCATCTCGGCAAACGTCCACTGCCGCCGTGTGCCGACATCAGGAATGCCTTCGATCAGCGCAATCCGACCGGGTGTTTGTGCTGCTGCCTCGCGAAGCAGGTCACCGATGGTGGCATCGCGAACCTGAGGTGTGCCCTGGCCGGTTGTGTGAGAGAGAGTGAGCGCCATGGAAGTAAGCATGGTGCGTTGACGGCTAGCCGTCGACCTCGATGCGTATTTCGGCGGAATGTTCTCCCATGCGGGGTGGTCGACGCACAGCCGAACCGACTGCACCGTCGATGCGGATGGGGGAGCGGATGGATCGGTAGCCGTCGTTGCCGGTGGTAATGGGCTGGGTGTTCATCTCGTCACCCCAGGCGATCGCTTCACTGATCGAGTTGATCGGGCCACAGGGAACATCTTCGGCCCGAAGTCGTGTTACCCATTCGTCGCGGGATCGAGTGGCGAGCGTGGCCTCAAGTTCGGCGTTGAGTTCGAGGACGTTGGCTCGGCGAGTGGTGTTGTCGATAAATCGTGGATCCTCGAGAAGGTCGGGCCGCTCGAGGGCGCGACACAGGCGGGCGAACAGCTTTTGGTTTGCGGCGGCGATGATCATCTCGCCGTCGGCGACCCGGTACGACTCATAGGGCGCAATCGATGCATGACGATTGCCGTTGCGCCCAGGTTCGCTGCGACCCATGAGTGTTGCCGTCTGGTGGTTGAGCGTGCTCGAGAGAGCCGTATCGAACAGAGACACCTCTATGTGGCGGCCGGTGCCGGTGGCGTTTCGTTCGTGGAGAGCAGCGAGCACGCCAATGGTGGCGTTCATGCCGGTCATCATGTCGACGATCGGCACCCCGACCCGTAGTGCTCGACCATCGGCTTCCCCGGTGAGGTGCATCGGGCCACCCATGGCTTGGGCGACGAGGTCGTAGCCGGGAAGATTGGCCGCATCTGTCTCAGCCCCGTAGGCAGTGATCGATGCGGTGATGATGTCAGGTCGGTCCGTGGCCAGCGAGGCGTGGTCGAGGCCAACGGTGGCGGCGAAGCCGGGTTTGTAGTTGTCGAGCACGATGTCGCCGGTGCGGGCCAGTCGCTGGGCGAACTCGATGTCGCCGGGGTCTTTCAGGTCGAGGACGATCGATCGCTTGTTGCGGTTCAGCGACGAGTAGTACGTGGCTTCTTGCTCAGTCCCGCCTTCGCCGTCATCGATGTCGCGCCACGGTGGGCCCCAGATGCGGGTGTCATCGCCCAAACCAGGTCGCTCGATCTTGACGACGTCGGCGCCGAGATCGCCGAGAGTTTGACCCACGAATGGGCCGGCGAGCACTCGCGAGAAATCGATCACGCGGATACCGGCGAGGGGCTTTGGTGTATCAGTTGTCACGAGCATCTGGTCTATCAGCGAAGATGGGGTCCCCATGCAGATCGTTCGCTTCCAATTCGCCATCCGCCAGCGTTGCCCCTGGCGACGCTCCCCGATAGGACTGGCCTGTGTCTAACTCTGATGATGAGGCCTCCGCGGTCCGGTCCAACTCCGGAACCGACTTTATTCGCGAGATGCTCAAGCAGCATTCGTCGGACGGGCCCTATGGCGGACGGGTGCAGACGCGGTTCCCACCTGAGCCGAACGGCTTCCTCCACATTGGCCACGCCAAGTCGATCACCCTCAACTTTGGTGTCGCCGGTGAGTTCGACGGCGAGTGCCGTCTGCGATTCGACGACACCAACCCGGAGACAGAAGACGCCCGGTTTGTTGATGCCATCCAGGAAGATCTGCGCTGGCTCGGTATCGATCCGGGTGAGCCTGCGTTTGCCTCCGACTATTTCGACCAACTTCATGCGTGGGCAGTCGAGTTGATCGAGGGTGGGCTTGCCTATGTCGATGATCAGGATGCGGAGACCATTTCGGAAAACCGTGGCGGGTTCACCACCCCCGGTACTAATTCGCCGTGGCGGGACCGCAGTATCGCAGAGAACCTCGACCTGTTTGCGGGGATGAAGGCGGGCGAGTTCGCCGAAGGCCAGAGAGTGCTGCGAGCCAAAATTGACATGAATCACGAGAACATGCAGATGCGTGATCCCGTGATGTATCGGATTCGCCACCAGCATCATTTCCGCACGGGGGATGAGTGGAAGATCTATCCGACCTACGACTGGGCGCACGGGCAAAGTGATGCGATCGAAGGCACTACCCATTCGTTGTGCACGCTCGAGTTCGACAGTCACCGGCCGCTGTACGACTGGTACCACGAGGCCGTTGGCCTGGGCACCGACCATCCGCGTCAGACCGAGTTTGCCCGGCTCAATCTCACCCACACGGTAATGAGCAAACGCAAGCTGCTTGAGCTCGTGGAGGAGGGTCATGTCGATGGTTGGGATGATGCTCGCATGCCAACGCTTCGCGGACTGCGGCGGCGCGGTTATCCGCCGGAAGCTATCCGCGACTTTTGTGGGCATATCGGTATCGCCAAGGTGAACGGGGTGCATGAGATCGAGCTCCTCGAGTCGTTTGTGCGGACCAGGCACAATCGTCATGCTCTGCGCCGCATGGCCGTCCTCGACCCCCTCGAGGTCGTGATCACCAACTGGCCGACTGATGCGGACGGTGTGGGTAAGTCCGATGTTCGTACGGCGATCAACAATCCCGAGGACGAGACGGCGGGGACCCGAGAGGTTCCGTTCTCGGGCCGGTTGTTCATCGAACGGGACGATTTCATGATCGACCCACCGAAGAAATTCTTCCGGCTGGCCCCAGGCCGCGAGGTCCGCTTGCGAGCCGGTTACTTCATCACGTGCGATGAGGTGGAAACCGGGCCCGACGGCGAGATCACTCGTCTGCTCTGCAGTTACGACCCGGAGACTGCCGGTGGTCAGGCCCCGGACGGTCGCAAGGTCAAAGCCACAATGCATTGGGTGTCGGCTGAGCACGCTCTCGATATCGATGTTGCGCTCTACGAGCGACTGTTCACCGACGAGCATCCGGGAGCCGGTGGCGATGAGCCGCTGACCTCCCTCAACCCAAACTCTCGTGAGGTTCGACGGGCCAAGGCCGAGCCGGCGGCTGCCGATATCGCTCCCGGTGAGGTCGTGCAGTTCGAGCGTCTCGGCTATTTTGCTCGAGACCTCGATGACGACCCCACAGCTTCGCCCACGCTCTTTCACCGCACGGTTGGGCTACGCGACGAATGGGCCAATATTCAGAAACGCCAGGGCTAGAACCAAATCCCGGGCTGGCTGTTCCAGCCGCGGTGTTAGCGTTACGCGGTGGCAACGTGGTCTGAATTTGCGACATACATGATCACGTGCGCAGTGGTCATGGGCACGTCCGTTGTGTACCTCGCCTACATCAGGTTCAGGTACAAGTGCGGCGTTCGCGCGCTGCGTCGAATGACGTACTGGTATCTCGCCGGTCTGGTGGTGCTTGCGACGATCGCTCGCTGGTCTGAGGTCACCGAAACGAGATGCCGTCGCAATCCCATGGAGTTCTGTCGATACAACGACGGGGTTCCGATGATGGCTGTGATCGTGATGGTCTTTTTTGCGGCCGGTGTGATCCGAGCCAGGTTGGCATACGCCGACCGCTGATAGCGGCAGGTTTCCTGAGCTCAGAACAGGTGGACGAGCGCCTCATGTTCGAGATGGACTATCGGAACGTTGTCGATCGTCATTTCCATCTGCACGATGGCGCGCTCGCCACTACGGGTCTCGAAACGGTCGATTTCGTACGCCTCGACCACGACCACGGCGCCAGGGGCCGCGGTTGCGCGGTGGGCGACTCGGCTGCGGGTGTGAACCCAGGCCCCGTCGACCATCTGCTCGATGAAGATCCGGTTGGCGAGCGCGAGCCACACCACAGGGTGAACGATGCGTTCGGTGTCGTAAAGACCGAGGTCCTCCCCGGCACGAGCGCCATAGCCGGTCCACGGGTCCGTGAGTTCGAATACGGCTGGTTCGAGCTGCCTGCCCTGAGGAGCGGCGAATGGCTCGGGGGCCATCGTCGGAGCGAGCCAGGCACAGTCCCGACCGCCCACCTGGGCCACGATTCGATCGTCGTCGATGGGGCGGACCGTGACGGGTTCATCGGCAAGGACGGCCCCGCGAAACGCCACCTCATAGCCACCGCTGGTGAGCCAGTCGATGCCCCACGCGGCCGCGACTGGACGGATTAGGTAGGCGGCAATGGTGGTGCCTGCAACAACCGCCCCGGCAAAGCCGGCGGCCCGGCCACCCTCAACAGTGTGGACCGGATTGTCACTGTGCTCGGCCAGGTTGATGGCGTTGATCGACCAGGCGTGCATCAAGCCTCCCAACTGGCGCGTGTTGCCCCCCGCGGGTCGTGCTCGAGGCGGGTGGTGTCGCCGAAGACCATCGTGGGCCGGGTGTCGTCGTAGCGAGGCCAACTGCCGATGGCCTCGTGTGTTGGTTCGCCATTGCGGACAAACCCGATCCAGGCGTTGTGCATGTTGTCGGCCAACTCTGTTGGCCATGATCCCGGTGGACCCATGATCCGTTGCCATCCGGCTGCGGCCCCTTCGAGGTCGGCTTGCCACACAAAAGGAATTTCGAGCGCGTGCATCGAGCCAAAGAACCCGTTGAATCCCGTGCTCTGCCACTCGAACAGATAGGTGAAGACGGGGATGCCGGCGGCTGCGGCGGCATCGGCGACCCGAAGGCTTGATGTTCGAAATAGTGTGTCGCCGATCATCGACAAAGCGAGAGTGTGGTTATCGGCATCGGGTTGTTCGGCCCGAAAAGCCTCGATCACGGTGTCGGGGTCAGATGTGTGGTCGGCCACCAGCGAACGGAGGAGGTTGTCGCTGATCTCGTTGGGGAGATGACCGCCGAACAGGGTCCCCTCGTCGAGATTGGTACCGAGAAGGAGTGGAATACGTCGCTCGACCACAGCCTGCACCGGCGAACGGGTGACCGTGATGCCGTCGATTGCCGGTCGAAGCCCCTTGCGGGCTGAGCCGGGAAAGCGGGGGTTGGCGATGGCGGACTCAGCGGCGTTGGTGGCGAGCTGTTTTTGGATCTCGATGGTTTTGTCGGCTGTGAGGGTGCGGAGTCCGTCGATGTCGTCCACTCCGGCGAGATCGAGGATTCCACGGGCCAGCTCGGTGGAGGGAGGCATGAACGAGGCGGGGGCACTTTGTGAAATGACCCGGTGATACAGACCATCGGCTTCGGGTGACGCAAGAATTGCCATCACTGATCCGGCTCCCGCCGATTCACCTGCGATGGTAACTCGGTTGGGGTCACCACCGAAGGCGGCGATGTTGTCCCGCACCCACCGAAGCGCGGCGATCTGATCACGAATTCCGTTGTTGTGGGAGCCGGCGAGGTCGGGATCAAGATGGCCGAGTTCGGCAAACCCGAGCAGTCCGAGACGGTAGTTGATCGACACGACCACGAGGTCACCGTTGCGGGCGAATGGCCCACCGTCGACGGTGGCTCCTCTCCCAGTCATGTATGAGCCGCCGTGGATCCAGATCAGTACGGGGCGGCCATGGTCGTCGGGCCCAGGCGTGTAGACGTTCAGAAACAGGCAACTCTCGTCCGTCGCGTATCCGGTGGCAGGAAGCGGGCTGCTGGGATCTCGGTCGATTTGGGGGGCACTTGGGCCAAGGTGGGTGGCGCTGCGTACCCCCGTCCACGGGATCGGTGGCTGAGGCGCTCGAAAGCGCAGGTCGCCCACTGGTGGGGCCGCGTAGGGCACGCCCAGAAATTCGTGTACCCCGTCTCGGAGACGCCCATGGAGGTCACCGACAGAGGTGGAGACCGTTGGCGTGGCTGCGGTGCCGGTCATGGTGTCACCGGTGAGAAAGCGAGAAGTCGCTTATCTGGATGTCATCGGCGCCGGTGTCTTCGAAGTTGTCGGCGACGCGACCCTCGATCAGTTCGCGCCATCCGAATTCGCGATATCGGGGAGCTGAATTGGTGAGTTCGGCGATCGGGGCGATGAGGGCATCGCGGGGTGGGTTGGCGAAGAACGGGATGCTGTAACGGTTGCTGGCTGTCATCGGAATCACTCGGTGTACGGCTGCCTTGTAGCGATCGTTGGTCCAGACCTGCATGGCGTCGGCCAGGTTCACGACGATCGTGCCTGGTCGTGGCGGGACATCAATCCATCCGTGTTTGGGCGAGTGGGCTTGGAGACCACCCGTGTCGTCTTGAAGAAGGAGTGTCAGCACGCCGGTATCGGTGTGGTGCCCGAGCGCTGTCTCACCCAATGGGGCGAGGCCTTCGCGCTCGTCTACGGGTACCGGATCTTCGAGCGGATAATGGTTGAGCCGTACTGAGCTCGATGCGCGGCTGATGGCGAGTTCATCGTCGTGTGTAGCTGGCGAGCCGAGTGCATTGGCGAGCACGCTGACGGTGCGCTGCGCCAGACCCGCGAACTCGTCGAAGAACTCGATGAGTTCGCTGTGGAAACCGTCGGGACTGGTCGGCCATTGGTTGAGTCCACGCTGATCGCCGACTCGAGGATCGACGTAGTCGAACACTTCCTTGTTGTCGCGTCGGCGTTTTGTCAGTTCACGATCGTGGTAGCCGAGTCCTCGATCTGGGGTGCGCCGGATCGGCCCTTTGACTGACTCGTCGCAGGCAAAGAACCGCCGTGTGACATCCCACGTTCGAGCGATGATGTCATCAAGGCCATGGCCGGCGAGCAAGAAGAAGCCATGGTCGCTTGCGGCGCGGTCCAACTCGGCCAGGTCGAAGCTACTGGGGTCACCGATATCGATTGTGGGGACAAGGTCCATGGCACAACGCTAGGTGGCCGACGGAGTTCAGACCAGACGGCCGGCCAACTCATCGAGTCGGTTGCAACCGGTCTGGTGCATGACGTTGACGAGACCCTCATGAAGGATGTCGTAGGCGTGAGCGGCACCGGCAGGGCCGAGGCCGGCGAGACCGAACATGAAGGCCCGACCGCAGAAGACGAAATCAGCTCCGAGCGCCACGGCTCGGGCCACGTCGAGCCCGTCGCGGACTCCTGAGTCGAACAGGACCGGCGATTGGCCGCCAATGCGTTCAACGATGTCGGGGAGGGCTTCGATCGCGGCGATGGACCCGTCGAGTTGGCGGCCGCCATGGTTGGATACCTGGACGGCATCGGCGCCGGTTTCGATACAGCGGGCGGCATCGTCGGCATCGAGGATGCCTTTGACGACAATGGGGCCAGCCCAGCGCTGGCGCACTTCAGCGAGGTATTCCCAGCCGAGCGTGCCGCCGAGCGAAGCGCCGACGAAACCGGCCGTCATCTTCATTGTCGAACGGTCGACATAGTCTTCGAGCGTGCGGAACCGAGGTAACCCGTTGCGCAGGACACCCATTGCCCATACCGGGCGACGGATGCTTTGGGCGACGAGCGCCGGCCCGATTTTCGGTGGCACTCGTATGCGCGCTCGCCGTTGGCGCTCGCGGCGACTTGCGATCGGTACGTCGGCGGTCACCACGAGCGTGGTGAACCCGCACTCGGCGACGCGGTCGAGGAGACGGTCCCTCAGGTCGGTGTCTCGTGGCGAGTACAGCTGGAACCAGCCGTGCCCGTCTGCGGCGGGACCGATCTCCTCGAGTTTGCCGGTGCCGACGGTGCTGAGCGTGTGAGGAATGTTCTTTTTGGCTGCCATCTTCGCCAATGTGAGATCGGCTCCGGGCCAGATCAAGCCGCTGAGGCCGATGGGAGCGATTCCGATCGGAGCGGCGTACTCAACGCCGAACAATGTTGTGGTCGTGACGGGGTCGAGGAGTCCCTTCATCAACTGAGGACGCAGACGCACGTCGGCCATCGCTTCGATGTTTCGATGCAGCGTGGATTCAGTGCCAGTCCCTGAGGCGAGGTACTCCCACGAAAATGATGGGATTCGCCGCTTCGCGAGGCGTTCGAGATCGGCGATGGCCGGATAGCGATCCATGAGCGGGGTAGGCACGTGGTCATGCTGGCACGACTGCCAAGCTCGCGTCACGGTAGGCGCTCGGAGTTTTCATGTTCGATGGCCGTTGAGCCACCCTGGATCAGTCGGTGCGTGTGAAGAGATAGGCAAAGGCGGGAACGCGATATGCGAGCCCCCGACCCGAGGCGAGGACTCGCTCGCGGGTGACTTCTTGCGACTTTTTCGGAACCAGATAGGTGTCGAGGTTGGCTGTGCTGACCCGGTATTCGCCTGCTCGTGCGATGACGACGGCCTCGAGGTCGTAGCGCGGATCGATGGAGGCCAACCCAGCATCGCCATGGCTGCCGTTGACCAGCAGGGTGCCGCCGATCCGAAGGTGCTCGGTGCAGTGGTCGGAAACGAACCCGGCAAAGAGGGAGATCAGGAGGTCAACGTTTTGTTCGGGGAGGTCGAGTTCGCTGGTGTAGTCGGCGTGGAGGAAGGTGATGTCGGGTTCGTCCGGTGCCTCCTCGTGTTCCGCGATGATCTGGAGGACGCCTTCTTCATCGGCAAAGAACTTCGCCGCTCGCTTGTCGCTGTCGACATAGACCGCCGAGTCAAAGACGAACGAGGGGGAAATATCGACAAAGCTTCCGGGGTAGAGCACCCGTTCGGCTTCGATGGCGTTGCTGACAGCGGTGAACAGTCGCTTCCGGTCGCCCGGATGGCGGTCTTGTTCACTCCATAGTGCTGCTGTCGCTTTTCGGACCATCCCTTGAGGCTAGGCCTCTGCGTCACAGGTCGGGCCGAAGCGTTCACCGTCGCCGGGTTCGGTGGTGTCGGTTGGGGTGGTGATATTGCTATCGCCGCCACCAACAGAACCCGTTGCTCCCTCAAGCGGGTGTCATGGTTCCAGTGGTTTCAGAAACTTGACGCGCGCGAATTTTGGGGTGCCGGCGCGGGGAGTTTCGAAGGATGCGGCCACCCGCATTGATCTCTTGATAAAGCGACGGTGTCGACTCCTGGGCATCTGGAAAGAGTGCTGCGGACGCTCTCCGGCCGAGTAACGTCGGACGAGTGCGCGTTGGTTATGTTGGACCTGTTCCCCCCCATCGTGGCGGGGTTGCCCAGCATGGCAAACAAGTCGTTAACGCCCTTCGATCGGAGGGGCATGAGGTTGCGGTGGAGTCGTGGCGTTCGCTCTACCCGCGGTTGCTGTTCAGAGGGGTGCTACCCGACGTCAACGCCACTTCGTCCGAAGGGGTCAGTTTCCGTTTGAGTTGGTGGAATCCGATTTCCTGGTGGTCGACGGGCCGGCGACTGAAGTCCGTCGACATGATGGTCTTTCCATGGGTTACTCCAGTTCATGGATTGCCACTTCTTGTCATGCTGAGAGTTGCTCGACCGCCCTCGGCGGTAGCCATAGTGCACAACGCCAAACCGCATGAACGAATGCCGTTGGCTCGATCCTTGTTCCGCTGGGTGATCGGTCGTTGTGTGGGTGTTGTGGTTCATTCCGAGGACGCCGTGCAACAAGTCATGGGTCAGGTTGACCAACTGGACGTCCAGGTGGTTGAACATCCACCGAATCTTGTGGTGTGCCGGTGCCCTTTCCCTAGTCGGCCGCCGCTGCGCCTTTTGTTCCTCGGCTTTGTGAGGGAGTACAAAGGCGTGGATCTTGCCATAGAGGCGGTAGCGATCGGACGGGATACTGGACTCAATCTCCGGCTAACGGTCGCTGGAGAATTCTGGGAATCGGTTTCGGTCTACGAGTCGGTGTTGACTCGGCTGGGTGTAGAAGATTGCGTCGAACTCAGGCCTGGCTATGTCGAAGACACCGAAGTCGATCGACTGCTTTCACAACACCACATCGTTGTCCTTCCATACCGCACGGCAACGGCGTCAGGGGTGGTTCCGCTGGCGTTGTCGGCCGGACGACCAGTGGTCACAACACCGGTCGGGGGCTTGCCCGAGATCATCCGAAACGGAGAAAATGGGGCGGTCGCCACCGAAGTGTCCGCTAAAGCGCTTTTGGAGGCGGTTGAACGGGTCGGTAATGATCTCGACCGCCTCGGAGACGGTGCTGCCGAGAACGTTGCGAAGTGGTCTGACGTAGCCGGAGCGATTCTCGCTGCAGGTGGGTTCGTGGCCGACTGACGAGCAGCTCTCTGATCGGCGTGGCGGCGTCCAGAGTAATTGTGCGGTGACCACGAATGTACCCTCGCCGGAGGTCGTTGCTACGGCGTCGAAAGGGTTCAGGGGTAACAGATCAGATTGGCTAGGCCCACGCCAGATAGGTCAGTCAGGACTATGGCACTCAACGCGGCAAGGTCGACAGACTCGGCGTCGACGGTGTCGCCCGACACGTGATGCCTCATGATGGCCTTCGAATGTCGGGAAATAATTGTGCTTGAGTCCCACGCGTCCTGATTGGGATTCGACCTGCACAGCTTCAACGTGTGCTGCTCAGAGCAAGAGAGTGAAGGACCGTTTGTGATCACCGTGTGACCACAGGGATCGGCTGGACTGGATGGAGCCTCTACCGGACTTGCTGGTGGGTTCGATTGTTTGTCAGTATGGGAGATGGGCTTTCGGAGACGCGTACGGTTTGGCACGATTTGTTTTGTGATGCTGTGTCATGGGTTGGCGGTGTCGGCACCGGCTTCTGCCGAGGTGTTCGACACGGTAACAACAACTGGCGACGGCTGGGACGTGACGTTCCATCCGACGAACCAGAACTATGCGTTCTTTTCACATCATCAGAACAGCTACCTGGGTTGTTTCTACCGGATCGACCCTGATGCTGGCGGTCCGTTGGAGCAGGGCGACGGTTGTTTCGCTGGCGGCACTTCGATGCTGCTGGCGGCAAATGGCGGTGTTGGAGGCAGGTCGTCGGTGTGGGTGACTTCGGACGGCCTGACCGCGTACATGCCGCTCAACTCTTACAACAACGGCGCACCGAGCGTTATGGGCAAGTTTGACATCTCTGACCCTGACCCTGACAACTGGATGGCTCTGGCGAACATCAACTGGCCCGGGATGGAATCCACCGCCGGCTCGATCATGGTCGATGACGTGATCTATTCGGCTCAAATTGGTTCTGGGTTCATGGCCTTTGACACGTCAACTGATACGTCGAGCACTGTTGTGTTTAGTGGCGCTGGGCCATTGGATGCACCTCACATGTACGAAGCAGCCGGAAAGATTTGGGCGTTCGACCAAGAATTCCATGTGAATTGCTTCGACCCTGCTACTGGTGCGCTTTGCGCTCACGACGGCTGGGTTGACGGTAGAAGTGCTGATAGTCTGAGACCCAGCGGAGATCCAAAACCTGACGTGCAGGTCCAGTATCGCAACACTGACGGCAGCTTCGGAGGGTTCTGCGGTGCGGCGTGGGGCGGCATTTACCGTTGTATCAATGCCGCAGGTGAAAGCGACACCACAATGGTGAACCCTCTAGAGCAGCACGAGCTTGCTATGGGTACCGCAGGTTGGAGTTATTATAATCTCTACGGCCGGTTCACGGTTTCTCGACAGCATCAGGTGATTATCCACGAACCCGGCCCAGGCCCTGCCCAGGATTACTTCTGCTGGGATTACACGACTCAGGCGGTGTGTGCGAACTTCATAACGGCGGCCGCTAACAGTGACCCCGGCGTCGTTTACACGATTATTCAGGATGCGTGGAATGATAACTGCTTCTGGAGCAACTCCGACAACAACCTGATTGGCGTCTGGGAGACCTCCCATACCGGCGGGTTTTCGACGTCTGGTGGTGAGTGCGACGTCACGTTTGTGGCAGGAACGGCCAACTTGGTTTATGACGGTCGGGGTGGGTCGGGTGAGCCTGACGATCAGACCGGTGATGCGGCGTCTGATGTGACGGTGTCGGCGACAGAGCCGACTCGTGAAGGCTACACGTTTACGGGTTGGAACACTGAAGCTGGCGGCACCGGCACCAGCTACGCCGGAAACGACTCGTACACGTTGCCGAACTCCGGCACCGACACCCTGTATGCGCAG